>Ga0181531_10000090_pt1 | contig 70222 bp, 46 predicted proteins | sample PEATcosm2014_Bin_38_FD_119743 | JGI IMG/M metagenome (GOLD analysis project Ga0181531, IMG submission 119743) | Peatland microbial communities from MTU Mesocosm Facility, Houghton, MI, USA - PEATcosm2014_Bin11_10_metaG | ecosystem: Environmental > Terrestrial > Soil > Wetlands > Peat | place... | reverse complement strand
GTGATCGCCGTGTCCTTGGAGAGGTTCAGGTCAACGTCGCCGAAGCTAGGGCCGAACAGCTGGTTGCGTCGCGTGGTTCCCCAGGCGCCAAACGAGCCGGTGAAGGAGTTGACGTTGATCCAGTAAACCGGTGCGTGGTTGGCCACCGAGTGCGAGACGCCGGCGTAGGGATTGGCGATCTGCGTGGCGCGGTCGGTGAGTTCAGCGGTGCCGCTGGGATCGGCGTAGTTGTTGACGGTGAACGGCAGTCCGGAGCGCAGACTGAGCAGGCTGCTGACCCGCCACCCTTTGGCGAGCCGGCCCAGCGAGGGAGAGAAAGCGGGCACATCGTAGGAGAGGAACGCCGTGAAGTTGTGGCGCTGGTCGAAGTCGCTGTTGCCGTATTCGCCGCGCCGGTTCGTGCTGTCCTGGGGAAGAATCAGGAAGCTGCCGTAGTCCAGCGTGTGCGCCCAGGTGTAGGCGAACTGCGAGGTGACGCCGTGCCAGGACTGCGTCTTGAGCGTGGCCTGCAGCGAATTGTAGTTCGAGGTGCCGCCGCTGGAGAGTTCGTTGATAAAGCTGTAGGGGTGGGCCGCGGAGTAGTAGGGCCGGGTGGTGTTGTAATTCGTCACGGTTGGGTCATACTCGCTGCCCAGCGCCGCCTGGTTGATGTCGTTGATCAGCAGCAGGTGCCGGCCGAGGCTGCCCACGTAGGCAACCTCGGCGATGGCGGCCCTGCCCAGCCCATGCTGAACTCCAAGGCGATAGTTGATCAGACGCGGCGTGGTCAGATGCTGATTGACGGCGAACAGGCTGATCGCACTGTCCGGCGCGGCGCTGGCAAACACGTTTGAGCCGTCCGTCGGCAGAGCAAGACTGCCTCCGCTGTTGTACAGCTTGATGGTCTGCACCTGGGCGTTGCCCGCCGGGTTGTCCTGCGCGCCGCTGGCGCCGCCGTTGGCGAGGTTGCCGTCGGCAAGGAACGAGGAGGCGCTGACGGTGTCATAGGCCAGGGCGATGGAGCCGTGGATTGCGGTGTTGGAGTCCTTGAAGGGGCGCAGGGCAAAGCCGAAGTTCGGGGCGAAGTTCGTCTTAATTCCCGGGTAGAGCGTCTTGATATCCTTCCCGGCCACCAGCAGGCCGCGTGCCGGATCGAAGGTGCTGAGGTTCTGGTTGTTGTTCTGGACCGGCTGGTTGTAGCCGTAGCGCAAGCCGAAGGTGAGGTTCAAGCGTCGCGTCGCCTGGAAGCGATCCTGCCCGAAGAATGAGAAGCCGTTGCTGTTCAGCCAGCGGGTGGGATCTCCCTCGGCGATCTTGGCGTTGCTGTAATAGCCGGCTAGGAAGTCGGCGAGCGACTGCAGGTAAGGATCCGTAACTGTGTTCACCGTTGGGTCCGGATTCGTCCAGGGTCCCTGATCGCCGTTGAAGTTGAATACGCCACGCTGATTGTTGTGATAGAACTCGTGGATTTTGTTGTAACGGAACTCGCCGCCGAAGCGTAGCTCGTGGCGGCCGATGCCGTAGGTCAAGGTGTCACTGAGGTGCCAGCTCAGATCGTGTCGGCCTGAGTAGGGATTGATGCCGATGGGATCGAAGAGCGAATTACCCGCACCGTTGCTGCCGATGTTGATGCGCGGTGCTCCAGCCAGCTGTGGATCGGTGACCCCCGTGTTGAGCCCGGCGGCGACCGGATTCAGAGAAGTGTCTTTGTCAGCCTCGGTCTGCGCGAAGTAGTTGATGCCCAGCAGCACCTGATTGGCGACCCGGGCCGACAGAATGCTGTTGAAAACCACGGCCCAGTTCTGCACGTGCATCGGAGAGGACTCAAAGTAGGGCGAGAGGAACGAGGAGGTCGGCGCAGTCTGGTGTCCCTGGGCAACATAGGCCCGCACGGAGAGGCGCTGGCTGTCACTGAACGACTGGTCCAGTTTAACGACGCCGTTGTTGCTGTAACCGGTCTGGGTGCCAGGGTTGGAGTAGTTCCCTACCGCGGCGTTGCCGTTGAGAGCCGAGGCTGGCCATAGGGTCTGCAGCAGCTTCTGGGAGACCGGATTGACCGGCACGGCAGCATAGGTTCCGTACTTGCCACCGGGGTTATTCAGGATGTCTTCGGCCGCTGCCTGGTATTTCAGCGAGGGCTCGGTCACCACCGTCGGATCGGTGAGATTGAAGTCCTGACGCTCGTAGCTGGCAAAGTAGAATGTGCGGTTCTTGACGATGGGGCCGCCGATGGTGAAGCCGAGTTGCTGGTTGCGCAGCTTGTTTTTCTGCACAACGTAGCTGGTGTTGCCGCTGCTATCGGTCTGAGCCACGCCGAAGACCGGATCGGCGGCCAAGGCCTCATGCCGCAGATAGTAGTACGCCGAGCCATGCACCTGGTTGCCGCCGGACTTCAGCGCCAGGTTCACCGTGGGGCCGGGGTTGCGGCTGGTCTCAGCGCCGCCCTGCGTCAGGATGGAGAACTCCTCGACGGAATCCAGTGGCAGCAGCACGCCCGGAATGCCATAGACGCCGCCCTGGTTAACGGACGAGGTGTTGATCCACAGATCGTTATTGTCGGCGCCCTCGATCTGCCAGTTGGTCTGCGAGGCCTGCGAGCCGTTGACCGCGCTCATGAATCCGACACCATAGCCGGAGTAACCCGGCGTTACGGTGAGCAACTGCGTAAAGTCGCGGCCATTCAGAGGCACGCTCTGTACGCTCTCCTGCGCCAGCACATCGGAGTCACCGGTTGCCGTCGTCTCCACTGCAACGGACGCCGCCGTGACGGTCAGCTTCTCATTCACCGCCGAGACCGCAAGCTTAAGCGCCAGCGGATAGGCACTGCCGGCGCGCACCTCAATGCGGGCGACCGTGAGCACCTCAAATCCAGGATGAGTCACCGTCAGTGAATAACTTCCCAGGGGCAGGTCGAGGAGCGAGAACTCCCCCGCGGAGGTGCTGGCGGTGGAGTACGTCTGGCCGGTGGCGCTGTTGGTGGCCTTCACGCCGGCCGCGCTGAGCAAAGCGCCGGAGGCATCCTCCACGTGGCCGCGAATGCCTCCGCGAAAGGTCTGGGCCTCCAGCGGCAGGGCGGCGAAAAGAGCAAAAGTAGCGGCGAGCAAGACGATAAAACCGGAAAGCAGGAACTTCAATGTGCGCGATGACATGGCTCGTTCTCTCTGGTGGTGCGGTCAGTTAGGGAAGCACAACTAGGCGCAGCGGCGCCGGTAGAGTCTCCCGGCTCGCGGTGGGCAAATGAAGAAGGCCCACGATGGGTGATCGTGGGCCTTGCTGAATTCGGAGGTAAAGTTACTCTATGAAGTAACTCGGACTCTGACTGCAAGCGCGCACGCACCCAGGGTGGGCGTCATACAACAACAGCTCGTGGCTTGCGAGATCAGGTTCATGTAAACCGAGACTAACCGCTAAACAAAATTCCTGTCAACGTCGAAATTGGGACTCTCCAGTTTTTCAGCTTGCTCACAGCTCGCCGAGGCCAGTGCCTGGTCGAGATCGGCGATCAAGTCGTCGCTGTCCTCTATTCCCACGGAGATGCGCACCAACTCCGGCGGCAACTCGCGCGTGGCGGCGATCTCAGGCGGCACGCTGGCATGCGACATGCACCCTGGTAGGCTGATGGTGGAGTGAATGCTGCCGAAGCTGACGCAGATCTGGAACATCTTTGCGTTCTCGGCAATCGCCTTTGCGGCCTCCACTGAACGCGCCGTAAAGCTCAGTACCGATCCGGCGCCGCTGGCCTGGCCCTGCAACAACTGGCTGCCCAGTTGCCGCGCCAGGCCGGGGTAGAAGACACGATCCACGCGCGGATCCGCGGCGAGAAACTCGGCGATGGCCTGCGCGTTGCGCTGCTGCGCATCCACGCGGAGCTTCAGCGTCTTCAGTCCGCGCTGCAGCAGGAAGCAGTCAAAGGGCGCCAGCGCGTTGCCTTCGGCGTTCTGCAGAAAGGCGATGTCGTCGGCGAGCTTTGCATCATTCACCACAACGATTCCACCGGTGACATCGGCATGTCCGCAGAGAAACTTCGTCGCTGAGTGCAGCACGATGTCTGCGCCCAGTTCCAGCGGACGCTGCAGGTAAGGCGACATCAGCGAGTTGTCCACCACCAGCAGTGCGTTGTTGGCATGCGCCAGCTCGGCCAGCGCGCGCAGGTCGAGCACGCGAAGCAGCGGATTGGTGGGCGACTCGGCGTAGATGATGCGCGTGGGCGGCGTGATCTTTGCGGCGAACGAGGCAAGTTCGCCGGCATCGGCGTAGCGCGCCGTGATGCCGCTGCGCTCCAGCACGCGGGTGAAGAGCCGGCAGGTGCCGCCGTAGAGATCGCTGTCGGCGAGAATCTCATCTCCGGCGCGCAGGGTGCGCGTCACGGCCGTGATGGCAGCCATGCCACTGGCAAAGGCGAAGCCCCGCTGGCCGCCTTCCAGCTTTGCCATGAGCTCCTCCAAAACCTTGCGCGTCGGATTGCCGCTGCGCGAATAGTCGAAGTCTCCGAAGCGGTCGGCCTGCTCCTGCTCAAAGGTCGCCGTCTGGTAGATGGGCGTGGCCGTGGGGCGGTAGCGGTCTCCGGGAGCGGCATCATACTGCACGAGCTGACTAGCGAATTTCATTGGCGGCCCCCTGCGCGCGGGCAGCGCAACCCGCGGCGGCAAAGGCCTGTGCGAGGTCGGCAATGATGTCGGCGGGCGACTCCAGCCCGACGGAGATTCGGATAAGCCCCTCTGAGATTCCGAGCCGGGCGCGTGTCTCGATCCCCAGATCGGCGTGCGTGGTGGAGGCGGGATGCGTGATCAGCGTCTCCAGCCCGCCCAGACTCTCCGCCCTTGAGCAAAGCTGCACGGAGTTCAATACGGCGATCGCAGTCTCGTAAGGCGCGTCGAGTTCAAAGCTCACCATGCCTCCTGGTGCGCGCTGCTGGCGTTGAGCCAGCTCGCGCTGTGGGAAGCTCGCCAGCCCGGGGTAATAGACGCGAGCGACTGCGGGATGCGCCTCCAGCCACTCGGCGATCCGTTGCGCATTCTCGCAGTGCAGCCGCAGCCGCGCCGGCAGCGTCTTGATTCCCTGCAAGGTCAGCCACGCCTCAAAGGGCGCCTGGATGGAGCCCAGCGTCTTGCGAATGAGCCGGAAGCGCTCGGCGAGCTCTGCGTTGTGCGTTGCCAGCGAGCCGCCCACGGTTGCGTTGTGTCCGTCGATGTACTTGGTGGTGGAGAGCACGCTAATATCGGCGCCCAGCTCCAGCGGACGCTGCAGCACCGGCGTAAGAAACGTGTTGTCCACGGCGAGCAACAGCCAATGGCGTTTGGTGATCTCCGCCACGGCAGCAATATCTGTCAGCGTGAGGATCGGATTGCCGGGCGACTCGACAAAAACGAGACGCGTCTCCGGCCGGATCGCCGCCTCCACGTTGGCCGCCTCCGAGGTGTCCACAAAACTCGCCGTGACGCCGAAAGGCTCCAGAATCTCGCGAAACAGGCGGATCGTTCCGCCATAGAGCACCTTGGAGAGGATGGCGTGGTCGCCGGCCTTCAGCACGGAGAAGAACAGCGTGCTCTCCGCCGCCAGTCCGGTGCGGAAACAGACCGCAGGCGGCGTGCCCTCCAATGCGCCGATGGCGCTCTCCAGCGCATTCACCGTGGGGTTGGAGACGCGCGAGTAGCTGAAGCCTCTATCTACGCCAACTGCGTCATGAACAAAGGTGCCCGTCTGGTAGAGCGGGAAGATCAGCGAGCTCGCGTGCGAATCCAGCGTGCGGCCGCCGTGAATGGCAAGGGTAGCAATGTCGTGCGATGAAACCATACGTTCTCTCCTGGCAGGTGAGTGAAAAACGTCCTAAAACAAAATCGCCGTCTTGAGGGAACCCCCAGACGGCTGCCAGAAGAGAGATGTGTGATTGCTCAGACACTCCATGCCGGACGACCACCGCCTGGGGGGCACATGGTCATACGCATTCGAGTTCCGCTGAGCATCCTCATCATGGAGTCCTAATCGAAATAAAGCCGATATCGGAGAATATCACCAATCCGGACTCTTTGGACAGTGCGGCTCCTCGGCGAGTCTATAAATGACATCGGAGAAGGTCAGTTTCGGCCGAATCTCGCCGAGGACGGAAAGTGCGTCCGGCAGGGGGAGGACAAAGAGGACTCTACTGCAAATCAGAGTCGCCGTCGGCCTCGCGTTGGTGTTGTGTTAGGAAGAAAAGGAACGGCTGACTCCCCCACTGGTATCAGCCGTTATATTTACATAGGTAAATATTCCCACATGTCGATCTTGGTAGCATTTTGGTAGCAAATTGCGCCGTTTATACCGGCTTTTGACGTCCTTCCCGGTATTTAACCCCTTTAGAATCAACACCCGGCCACCCATTAAATGGCATGGAAGAGGTCGTCGGTTCGATCCCGACCAGGTCCACCAAATAAACCCTTTATTCAGAAACGTTTGCGGGCGACTCTGCGGTGCCATCTCTTGCGGCGAGGGTGCTGAAGGGTGCTGAAGCATTTTCATCCCCGCAGGCACCAGCATTTCCACGAGCTTTGTGTTCGCATCCCGCTTCTGCTGGGAGACGGCACGCGTGTAAATGTCGAGCGTCGTCCGGCTGTTGGCATGGCGCAACAATTCCTGCGCCACCTTGATGTCCACTCCCATCGCCCGCAAGTTCGTCGCCAGCGAGTGACGGAAGTTGTGCCAGCCGATCTGCTTGCCCACGATGCCTGCCCGTTGGAGCGCCGGCCGGATGCTCCTCTTCAACAGACTGTCCGGACTGAGCGGCTTTTTGCCTTTGAGTCGGATCGACGGAAATCCGTGAGTTTACCGTAAGCCCTGTTGTCGCCGCTTGACTTGCCGGGATCCGCGACCGGACCGCACGCGGCCCACTGCACCAACAGTGAAGTGAGCGTCGGAGCAAAAAGTGGCCAGCTTTGGAACGCAACGAAGAAATACACTGGAGCAGATTCAGTTCCTTCTCGGCAATGCCTCGGTACCACCCGCCGAGCGCTATCACGCTTGCAGGAAAACCCGGAAGAAAAAGTGAACAACTGGTTCGTATGCCTGTTCTCGAAAAGTCACAAAGAATTCGCTTGAAAACAACCTCTTGCTGTATTATTCTCGCCCTCCGCACAGCACGCCCGGGAACATAGCGTCTTTCGACTGAACGAGGACCCTCATGAATCGCAGACACCTGCTTTTGATGCTTGCTATCATCGTCTACCCCTCGATATCAGTGGCCCAAAAGGAATGCATCCTAGTGCCAACCGCTCCTGTCTTAGGGACTGCTTCATCATTCTCGGCAACGAGCGATGCACTTCAACCGGAGGAAGAAGTAACATCCATTCAAATCCGATTCGAAACTGGCACAGGGATCTTCACTTCCGATACAGATGACGTTTGGTTTGACATTGGACCTAGAGCGTGGAAAGTCGGAGATGATTTTGGTTCGGGAACTAGCAAGACGATTGCGCTAACTGCAGAAGACATAAACAACGCCTACTTCAATCTAGGCCCCGAGGGCAAACTCAAAGTAAAAGACATCGCATATGTCCGGGTCGAGAAAAAGGGAATATGCGGACTTACGGATGCTCCCGACAGTCTCTTGGATCTAGCATTTCCAGGGGGAGCGACCCCTGCGAATCTCCTACCGCAAGCACTAGGAGATTTCGATAAGGCGCAAACGGCTCTGGGGGTTGCCAATGATGTGCTTCAATTTCACCAAAAGGCTATTCAAGCAGAACAGGAGGCGATCGACAAGTTGACCGGAACGATTGCAGCTCTACGAAACTCAGAAACTTCGGTGGAGAAGCAAGCGCTTGATGTCGGAACTGGGATCCTTCAGAAACAGCACGACATGGAAACTGGTGCCATTCAGCAGTTCGAAAATGTCGTCGAAACCTACACAGATAAAGTATGTGGCGGCATCGCGGGAATCATTCCTGTCTGCATCTTATGGAACACAGTTCAGAAGACCCGAATAGTCCAGCATATTACTCAGGCTTGGACTGACGCTACGCAGTGGATCGTTAACGAACAGACGCAAGCGGCTTCCCTCGGAAAGCAAGCTCTGGACTTACAGACATCGATTACCAACACATTGAGTGAACAAGCAGGACACTCAGCAACACTAACGCAACTATTGGCTGACAAAACGGCTGAGGCCAACGTAGCGATAGCGTCACAAGCTTTAGATGCCGCAAAAGCCTACGATCAAGCGTTGAATGATCTGGCGCAGAAAGCTCTCTCTGGAATTCCAGTTCCGCAGCCGGGTCAGTGGGATCTTCATGCCGTTACAGTAGCCGTGAATGGCAAAGTACTTTCCACGTTTATTGTCGACCGGCGATTGAAAAGAAACGACTCGAGCGCCATTTCCTATTTGAAACCTTTGAGTCCCGAGGATGAATTCATTTTTGGACTCAGGGCCAACATCCCACAAGAGCAGAACGAAGAAAGGCCCAATTCAGACGAGATCGCCGCCGGTATCACAACGCCATTTTTCAAAGACAACGGTATTTCCGGGTGGCAGCCACGTCCTCTTGCTGCGGCCAGTGCGCTCGGCATACTGAGGCACAAGCCGAGCCCTGGAGCGGACGGTTTCGTTAGCTTCGATCTTGAGTTGCAGCAGGTCGAAGCGCGCGGACGGTCCTTCAAAGTTAATGAGATTGGGGCGCCGAGATACTTGCGAATTGAGTATTCCAACGTAGCGGATACTCGCTATCTTCAGTGGTCGATCGGCACACACTTGCTTGTCCAAGGCCCTGTCCTCTGGGATACTGATCAATATGGCTTCTATGAACTTCACCCGACACGCAGGTCTCAGGTTAGCGTCGCCAGTGACTCTGACACTCTTTCGGGTGTGCCTGATGTAGTTACTGCTGTGATGAAGGCAAAATGGTGGATAGAGCGCCTCTTCACACCAAGACTGCGCTAATGCATGCGATGTTTCCGCTCAAGTATTGGGTTCGGGTGGTTACCTTAAAGCTAGTCAAAATCTGCAGGCCTGGCAGTTCCTAAGCCGCCCACCCGATCAAACTCCTTTCGCAGAGCCCCCTAGTGTTCTCATCCTTTTCACCTTGGCTGCCTGTGGCTACCTAGCCAGAACGCGCCGACAACAAAGTGCAAGCCGGTCAGGACTCCGCCGCCAATGCAACCCCGGAGCAGCTGTCCCCATGCCCCGCCAGCTTGACTCGCAAGTCTGTCGTCACTGACGCCAAGGGAGTTCTGACCATCACGAATGGAGGTGTCCAACGTTCCGTTCATCCAGTCGTCCACCCATCACATCGTAAGCTGCAGTTCGCTAACCGCTCACAGACCTTCTAACATAGCGATCTGAAACGGAGAAACAAAACAAGCCAGATCTTTCGGCGGAACGCAGATGATTTTTAGGCGCCCAATTTCGGATGTGTCCAAGACGAAGCGATGATGAGTGCCCGGTGGAACGAGGATGATTCGGGCTGGGGCGAAGGTCAGCCTCGCCATCATCTGTTAGAGGCTCCGTGGAATCCAGCATTGCCCATCGCAAAACGTACGCCGCGGTGTGCCATAAGTGTGCCGTACGCCTCGGTCCTCTGTGAGCTAACGTGCTTCGTTTCAATACCGTGTCAAAACGCTTCCGTGCGGGCTTGAGTGTGCGTAAGTGATTGGAAATATGGCTGGAACCGTGCAACTAGGATCGCCTGCTCCGACTACTCTTAATCAGTAGACTGCCACACCAAGGCTGATGCCGCTTCACCTTGCGGTCTCCTGCTGCTTGGACGATTGCGTGTCTCTTTGAGATTGAGTTTATGTCACGTAGTGCCAGAACTCGAAACACTAAGAGGTGCGATCGAGGGTGCTGAACGAATCTTTTGGGTGCTGACGGATGCTCTTGAGTACCTTTTGTCGCCATCGATGCTCATGTTGTCAATCAGTTACAAGCACTTTGTGTTATGGCATGGAAGAGGTCGTCGGTTCGATCCCGACCAGGTCCACCAAATTTATACATCTGAATATCAATCACAAAACAAAAGCAGAGGGGCCTTGTGCAAGCCTTGTGAAATCTCCCTGTCAGGGCGAGACTTCTGTTTTTGGATCGGCCTTACAATGAGATGATATGGGGCCAAGGATTTCCAGGAGACTGGGCGTTTTCCTGCTGGCAGTTTGCCGAATCGCGCGGACGCAAGATCACGCCCGTAAAGCTCAGCTCGTGCGACATGTGCGAGCAGGCAGCTCGGCCTCAAGCTTGAAAAATAGCTCCCGCGCCGCAATGCAGATGCATACGTTACCGCAAAACCTGTCCTGTGCAGCGATGTTGGAGGACGGGTCGTCACAATCGAGCAGACAAGGAAACTCCAGATGCCATTGACGAACTTTACTCTACCCGCGAAGTTTTCACTGTTGTGCCTCAAGACCTCGATCATTGCCGGAGTCATCATGATCTGCTCCAACATTCCCGCATTCGCTGCGCCTGCGGAGTTTGGCCCCTCAAATCCGTTCTTCGCGCCCAGCACATTGCCGTTTCATGCTCCTCCGTTCGACAAGATCAAGAACGAAGACTTCCAGCCTGCAATCGAGGCCGGCATGGCGCAGCAGCGTGATGAAATCACGGAGATTGCCAACAACCCCGAAGCCCCTACTTTTGCGAACACCATCATCGCCATGGAAAAGAGCGGGCAATTGCTCGATCGTGTAACCGCGGTCTTCAGCGGAATCACCGGCGCAAATACCAACGATGCGCTCCAGAAGGTCAAGACGACTGAGGCCCCGAAGCTGGCAGCCCACCGCGACTTCATCTTCCTCAATACCAAGCTTTTCGCTCGCGTATCGGCCATCTACAAACAGCGCGCAACCCTCAAACTCGACCCCGAATCGCTTCGGCTGGCGGAACGCATCTACGACGAGTTTGTACATGCGGGTGCTGGCCTCTCCGAATCCGATAAGGCCGAACTCCGAAGACTCAACGAAGAAATGTCTTCACTCTCGAATACATTCGGCAATAAGCTCCTCGCCGCCAACAAAGCGGGAGCTTACGTTGCAGCAGACAAAGCCTCCTTAGCCGGGCTCCCGGAGGCTCGCATTGTGGCCACCGCGGAGGCAGCGAAGAACCGTCAACTCGAAGGCTTTCTCATTCCTCTACAGAACACGACCCAGCAACCCGACCTGGCCTTGCTCAGTGATCGCGCCACGCGCCAGGCAATCTTCGAGCACTCATGGAACCGCACCGAGCGTGGTGACGCCAACGACACCCGTGACACCATTGCCCGCCTGGCTCAGTTGCGGGCCCAGAAAGCGAAGCTCCTCGGCTATCCGAATTTCGCGGCATGGAAGTTAGAAGACCAGATGGCTAAGACACCCGAAGCAGCCTTGCAGTTTATGGATGCCATTGTCCCCGCTGCCACGGCAATTGCCGCTCGTGAAGCCAAGGATATTCAAGACGTCATCGACGCCCAGAAGGGTGGCTTCCAACTGCAGCCGTGGGATTGGGACTTTTACGCGGAGAAGGTCCGCAAGGCTCGCTACGATCTGGATGATGCACAGGTGAAACCATACTTTGAGTTGAACAGCGTGCTCCAGAATGGCGTGTTCTACGCCGCTACGCAGCTTTACGGGATCACATTCAAAGAGCGGCACGACGTCCCCGTCTATCATCCCGATGTGCGCGTCTTTGAGGTCTTCAATGCCGACGGTTCACACCTCGCAATGTTCTATTGTGACTACTTCAAGCGAGACAACAAAAACGGCGGAGCCTGGATGTCGGAATTCGTCGGACAGTCCCATCTGTTGGGGACTTCTCCTGTCGTGTACAACGTCGCGAACTTTGCCAAACCAGCAGAAGGCGAACCCGCCCTCATCAGCTTCACCGACGTCATCACCACGTTTCACGAGTTTGGACACGCGCTGCATGGCATGTTTTCCGACGCCAAGTATCCAACTCTGGCTGGCACTGCAACCGCGCGTGACTTCGTCGAATTCCCGTCGCAGTTCAATGAGCACTGGGCCCTCTATCCTTCGATCTTTGCGCACTACGCCAAGCACTACAAGACCGGTGCGCCGATGCCGGAGGAACTCGTAGCGAGGGTCAAGAAATCCGCCACGTTCAACAAGGGTTATGACATGACCGAGTTGCTCGCGGCGGCCGAACTCGACATGCAGTGGCACTTCCTGACTCCGCAAGCTCCGCTCCAGAATCCCGACGAGTTTGAAAAGCAGGCACTCCAGAAGACGCACCTCAACGTCAGCTACGTTCCACCCCGCTATCGCTCCACCTACTTCAGTCACATCTGGCAGAGCGGGTACAGCGCAGGCTACTACGCTTATCTCTGGACCCAGATGCTTGCCGACGATGCGTATCAATGGTTCGTCGAGAATGGCGAACTCAGCCGCGCCAACGGAGATCGATTCCGCAACATGGTCCTGTCACGCGGCAACACCCAGGAACTCGGCAGGATGTACGAGACATGGCGCGGCGCGCCTCCCAATACCAAGGCAATGCTGAAGCACCGTGGTCTCGATAACGCACCTGAAAAATAGGGGACATCCACGTCACCATAAGTAACCGGCGCGGAGAATTAGACTGGTGCCTCCAAGGCGATGGGATAGGTGGGGACCGCTACTGTCCCCGTAATCATGCAGCCCGCTGCCATGCCTGCGGGCAGGAAAGCAAGAGCTGTCACACCGGAACAGCGGAAGGGCCGTCGACTCGCCACGTATCATTTGTCCGTGCGATTGGTCGTGACGTGATGGGTATGCTCTAAGGGTCGACTACATCCCCCCAGGTTGAAAGCTGAATGGCAGATTTAGTGGCTTTACTCAGCGGCTTCTAACGAGCAGATGCCCGCAGCAAAAGCTCCGATGACAGACCAGCGCTGAAGGACCTTCGCGCGCGAGTCCGCCATCGGAGCAGGAAGTGAAACGTCGGCTACTTTGAGACGACCTCGTTTTGCGGGAGACCGTCGCTGGCAGTGTTTATGCGCAGCAACAGAGCGCTCCCGCTCCGGATGTTAAGGTTTCCCTGCGTGGACGCCAGCAGTATCTTGCCTTCTGGACTTGATCGGCCGGCTGTCCTGATCACGGCTTCAGAACCATACGCTCCACACGCGTCATGAGAAAAAACCCAGAGCGCCTGTGGATTGTCATTCCCGCCTAGTGCCCCGCGGCACTTTTCATCGGGATCCGGGGAGATATGGCTCAGAACGCCCCAGGCGCCAGCGTAAACTGTCGTCCCAACGGTATCCGATCCTCGTTCAACAATACCCTCTTCGCGGTATGCTACATCTCCTCCAATCAGCGTTGTGGTTTGCGACCAAAGAGGCGTTGAGCCCCGGTCATCCCCGGAGACTTGCAACTGTGCGAACTCCACCTCCAGTGGTGCCGCAAGTGCACGCAGATCCGTTGTAATCGGCGTGACATGCCCGGAGACATCGACTCGATCGAAGCGAAGGCCGACCGTGGCCGGCTGCGAATTCTCTGCCTGAGTCACCGTAATAATCTCTCCCAGCACCCGGCTGCCCGCTTTAATCCTGGCACCGTTGTACAACGGAACGTCCTGCGCCACTCTGGCCGTAATCGTCTGCCCCGGCTTGCACTTCTTCGCGTTTATCGAAGAGTTCAACTCCACCGGAATGATGGTGCCTGCGGGAATTCTGATCTGCGCTGCCATTACCGCCGAAAGCGTGAAGAGAATGAGCAAAAGCATTAACTTTTTCATATTCGACTCCCTCTCACTAGCAAGCGAAAAGTTAGCCGCGCGCGTTACGCACGTGTCCACAAATCTGCTTTGTGCTACTGCCTGGCCTTGATTCGACACCAGTCTTTATCGATCTGAACAGGCTGGCGGACCGATGTTGGTCAACTATGCGGCGGGAGGAGGGAGATCTGAACATCGTGCGAACAAAACCTGGTGGGAGGGAACTTCAAACTCCGCTGGCGCCAATTGATCCTGCTCCAGCGGCGCAATCGCGGATTGAATTGGCTCAGGCGGAGTCCAGCCTAAATCGCTGGCGACAAATTGTCTTTGCTTTGGAGTTGTGCTTGAAAGCGATGAGCCTGGGCCAAGCCCGGCGGAAATGGAGGAAACACGAACTGTCGTGAATACCAGCAGGGCAAGAATGACCAGGGAAGTCACCGCTTGCGATCTGCATCGCACAACCCCGCGGCTCCGCCTATCCCAACTCACGCGACACCTCTCGCTTGGCCGACGGCATATTCTGCAACAGTGTATGGCCCGTCACAAATGTCGATTCCAACCGGACATTTAAGGTTGCACCGGGGGCTCCGTATTATGATTGGCGACGGCTTCGCTTGCTGACGTCACGCCTCAGGCTGGCGGTATCCGCTCCATTGAAGAGGGGCGCTGCGTTCGAAGGAGAATGCTCAAGTACCGAATTGTCTCCCGCATGTTCAAGGGTGAACTTCCGGAATGCCCCTGCGAGTCCTTCCGGCTTAGGGCCGGCAGGGTACACCAGCGAGAGGTTACGGGGGATACGTAATCCCTGAATTGTCGCCGTTGCGATCTTTCCCAGCGGCAACCTCGGAAGAACAGCGGCACGGGTCACGAATCCGATCCCGAGGCCCGACTCGACGCTGGAGATGATGGCCTCGCTCGAATCGAGTTCCATGACCACTTCCAGATCCTTGACCTTCAAGCCAGCCTTTTCGAGCGCGGTCTCCAACACACGGCGTGTTCCAGACCCGCGCTCCCGCAACAAGAATGGAGCGCCTTGGAGATCCTGGACCGTCAATGACTCACGTTTTCTCCATGGGTGGTTGCCGGGATAGAGGAGGACAAGTTCGTCCTCCATGAACGGTTCAACGCGCACATCCTTGCGCAGCGCGGGTCCCTCGATGAGACCAATGGCGATCTGCCCCTCGATCAACCACTCGACCACTTGCTCGGTGTTGCCACTCCTGATCTGTAGCTTCACTCGTGGATGCTCGCGCTGGAAACATCCGAGCATCCTCGGCAACACGTATTGCGCGATGCTGGTGGAGGCGCCCGCGCGCAGGAGCCCGTAGTGCTCGCCGCTGAGCGATGCCAGTTCCTCCTGCGTGAGCGCAACCAGTTCCGCGACTTCGGTAGCGCGCTTCCTCAATATCCGGCCAGCAGGCGTCAAGACTACCCGGCCTCCGGTGCGGTCAAGCAGCCTGATGCTCAGTTCATCTTCGAGCGCCTTGATCTGCTGAGTTACGGCGGGCTGGCTCAGGTGCAGTTCTTCTGCCGCGCGCCGAAAGCTCAAGTGTTCGCAGACCGAGCGAAATACCTTCAGACGGAAGTTTTCCATTTCGGTTCCTGATCGTAGCAGAACCATCCTACGCACTCGCATGTGCAGATTAGCGTGACCCGCATCACAGCGTGGGCGGTTGGCCGATAAGCTGTGCGAATTCGAGATAAGTTATTTCGTGTGGACAGCCGAGGATTTGAAGAGCAACATTCCTGCTGTCGCACTGCCGACTTCCGTTCCGCGCCAGTTGCGGGAGTTTATGCCCGCGGCGACAGGATCTCATCTTATATAACCCAGTGACAGCGGACGGGGAAATCGGACGGCGACTTAGAGAACTCAGGAGAGAGTCGTCATGCGCTCATCCATTTATCTCACCGCCGCGCTTGCCTTGGCGGTTGTAAGCACGGCTGTGTTTGCACAGTCGCCCGCGAAGACTGACACGAAACCCGGCGACAAGCCGGCAGCACAATCGACCGCTAAACCAGCCGACGAGAAAGACAAGAAGCCCCGCACACTCGAAGGATATGTGGAACAGGAAAAAGATTTCTTCCATGTCCTGATGAGTTCGCACCCGATGTTCCAGTACGAAAAGGACGGCCGGATCGTCGGAAAATACCAAATCTCCGACCGCGAAGAGGAGTTTGTCGAATTCGGGGGCGGCAAGGAATATGCCAAGGCGAATAATCAGCAAGTCTCGATGACCTACCGCCTCGGTGCCGAATCAATCCTCGATCTTCCGAACAACTATGTTGGAGCCAAGAAGTGCGGCGAATGCCATCCCGCGCAATATCAGAAATGGCAGAAGTCCCGTCACGCGATGGTCGTGCGCTTCCCGGACGAGATGGTGGAGATCCCGAACAAGGATCTGAATAAGCCTCTGTATGGTTCACAGGCGGCGGTTCTTCCCGAGGGCATCACAAAAGACGACGTGTTCGCAATCATCGGTACGCCCCGCACCAAGTACGGGTTTATTGACAGCTACCTGGTTCGCGGAACATACCACATCGAAGGCGGGATGCTGAAAGACCGCACCGGCACGCTGGTTGCGGGAGGAAATCAGCACTCGCATCACTGGGCCGAGTCTCTGACGCCGGAGATGGCGAAGAAGATTGCGGAATTTGTCCCGGGCTTCCCAACCAAGATCGAAGATTTTGGCGACAACGGTTCCAAGGTGTGGGGAATGACGTCGTACGGAGCGAAAAATCGCAAAGCAATGCTCTTCCAGCCGGCGACCTCGTATTGCGAGGTATGCCACAGCTTCAAGTTCGACTTCAAGAACGAGGGCGAACTGGTGGCCGCGCTGGGTCATCCCGAAGAATTGCGCAAACACACCATCAACAAGGGCATCACCTGCGAAGAATGCCACGGCGCAGGCGCTCACCTCTATGGAGCGCGCGGGGCGGGAATGCCTTCCAACTGCGAACGCTGCCATCAACGATTTGCATGGAATGCCGACGAAGCCAAAGCCAATCCGGACAAGCCGTTCAGCTCCTTCTTCAAGACCAAGTGCCCCGCCTGTGGAACCGAGGGCTCACAGTCCTACAACACCGCACACTATGAAAAGGGCATGCGCTGCGGCACCTGCCACGATCCGCACGAAGTGACACAAAACGACTGGAAAGACAGCTTTACCAAGCCTGGACTGAGAAAGAACTGCCAGGATTGTCATACCGAACAGGCTTTGTTCTTCAAGGAGAACAACATCCACGGAAGCAATGATTGTACGAGTTGCCACATGCCGGTGATGATGAGCTGCGAGAACTTCGGGACGATTCAGTTCCCGGACAATGGCGGCTTCGATGCAACCCGCGCCGCGCATATCTGGAAGATCAACGTTGATCCCGAAGAGAAGTCACTGAACCCGCCCCCGGGCAAAGACCGTAACTTCAAAGACGGCGCCTGGAGGCTAACCAAGAAAAACGGCAAGCCTTACATCGATCTGATGTGGTCCTGCGGACGTACCAGTTTCTCGGACGGCAACGTTCTCGGAGCCGGCGGTTGCCACAGCCCGGCGCAGAGCGCCCAGCCCAAGGAGCTTCAGTTCACCAACCAGAAGATGATCTATGACCGGGTCGTGGTCTGGCAGAAGCCCGTAAAGGAAGGCGTCACCGAAGCGAAGACCGCGCTGACCCTTGCGAACTCTCGCATGACAACAGCTCATCTTACTGATACGCAGAGAGCGCAGGTGCAACTGATGCTGAATCAAGCGGGGGCGATCATTGACTCTGTCACGAAGGATGGCTCGTGGGGAGTTCACGCGCCCGACTACACGCTGCAGAAAGTAAACGAGGCAAAGGTGCTGGCCGCTGGAGCCAACGCCATTCTGCTGGGAGGAAACAAGCAGGTAGCCAAGAAGTAGACCTCCTGACCGGGGCAGCGCAGGCCAAATCTGCGCTGCTCCCATTTCTTTCTGAAAGGGTTTTCATGCGCATCTTAGCAACGATTCTCATGCTCGGCCTGTTCGTCGCGAACGCACCGTGCTCCACTCCCGTCGAAGGAGAGAAATACTCGATGATTACACTGCGCGAGGCGCGCGACTTGCACAGCAGGGCTGATGTGCACTTTATCGATGTAAACGAGCCGGAGGTTTATGAACGCTACCACGTTCCCGGAGCTACGCCGGTGACCAGCGAAGACCTCCAACATTTCCTCCCCTCTAATAAGCAGAGCACCATCATCATCTACTGCGCCGAGCGACGTTGCTTCGCCAGCCATTCCGCTGCGCGCGAGGCGATCAAGTTAGGCTACAGTCGCGTATTGGTAATGCCGGAGGGCATCTTTGGCTGGGTAAACGCCGGGCTCCCCACGGAGAAGGGTGCGAATCACAGGCCGCAAAAGGTTGAGTGACAGAGGCACCCATCCACATATGATAATTCGTCATTAGTATTTGTAATTGGATTGCGGTGTGCCAGAGCAGTCACAATGAAGTCATGGCAAAGAATGCTTTCTTCCTTGGCTTGATCATCGCGGCCAGCGGGCTGATCTCCCCACCTGTGGCCCTCGCGTGCGGCCTTGCCTATGGATTCAGCGCGGTGCATCCCTATCACGTCGATTCCAGAAAGCTATCAAAATTCCTGCTGCAGATTTCGGTCGTGTGTTTGGGATTTGGCATGAATCTGAAGCAGGTGCTCGAAGCAGGGCGCTCCGGGTTCATGTACACGGCCGTGAGCATTACGGCTGCCATGCTGATTGGATTCCTTCTTGGGAAGCTAATCAAAGTTGGACGCGTCTCCTCATTCCTCATCTCGACGGGGACAGCAATCTGTGGTGGTAGTGCGATCGCCGCAGTCGGTCCCATTGCGAATGCGACCGATGAAGAAATGGCGGTCTCGCTGGGCACCGTGTTTGTGCTCAACTCTGTGGCGCTGCTGTTATTTCCTGCAATTGGCTCTGCACTTCGCCTCACCCAAACCCAATTTGGCCTCTGGGCTGCCCTGGCAATTCATGACACGAGTTCAGTCGTCGGTGCGACGGCGAAGTTTGGGGCTGTTGCTCTTGCCGTGGGTACAACCGTGAAGCTGGCTCGGGCGTTATGGATTGTTCCGCTCTCTTTGTTTACAGCTATCGCGACCCGGAGCAAAGCTCGAATTCAGTGGCCCTGGTTCATTCTCTTCTTCTGCCTTGCCGCTGTTGCAAATACCTACGTCCATTTCCTGCAGGCGCTTTACGTGGCGCTGGCTCATCTGGGCTTGACTGGACTTACCGTCACGCTCTATCTGATCGGAACCGGGCTTTCCAAGGCCACGCTACGAGAGGTTGGAGTTCGACCACTGTTGCAGGGAGTATTGCTGTGGCTGATCGTCGCGCTCGCATCGCTTGAGTTCATTTACCGAGGATGGGTTCACCTCTGAAGTCTTGCACGTGGTGCCTCGCGTTTCGACCTGATTGCCCTGGTCACGGTTGTCTGCCCCACCGCAGAAGGCTCAAGCCCCATTAACGAGTCCAACCGGGTCGATTTGCAGCGCAACTCTTGAAGCGCGTTGCGAAAATAGCAATCCTGCTCGTCGTCATTTCTTGTCTATTTTCATTCTTGACACCGCCAACATCGCGGCTTTCGGCGCAGGTGTGAAGCTACCAGGGGATGCTGGCGAAATCTGGATGCTCTATTACCCAACCCTGCCGCGCATGGGAAGACCCCGGGAGAAACGGTGGCGCTGCACCCCTTGGCATGTCTTGCGATTCACCAGCATTGCAACCATGGTGACTCAGGATTTAACGGCGCTCTACGCTGCGCATGTGGGTTCAAAGCTGCCACATTCAAACGCTACGAGGCGGGCTCTCGGCAAAGCCCGCCTCCCAAGCGATCAGAAGGTGAAGCGGCCACCAACCGTCGGGGCACAATTATTGTCGGATTTATAAGGGACGCCAGGGCCATGAGGTATAGCGATAGCCAGGCCACCTTTCACGTATGAATACGCAATTCCGGCAAAAGCGTCGAAGCGCTTGGTGATGTGCCGGTCCACAAAGAGCGACTCCTCGTTGAGTGTGCCCGCACAGGAGGCGCGCATATTTCCAATACTGGGATTGGTCGAGCAAGTCGTAGGAACACGAAAGTCGTTCTGCAACTGGTGATACCAGGACAAGGTAACATCGGTTTTGTTGTCTACAGCGTATTTTCCACCCGTCCACCAGATCTGCACGTGCTTGGGAGAATCAAGATTGTTGTCTTCGACGCCACTCAAGACATAACCGCCCTGGTCCGAGGCGCCAATGCCCAACGGGTTCGACGGATTAGCCTGCCGGATGTACTCGAAGCCACCAAACAACTTGAACTTTTCCCACGCATACTTGGCAGCCAACATAATCGCGCGGTTGTCAGTCACAATGCCGTACACGGTGTTGTTCGTCGCGATCAAATTGTTTCCGCTGATTTGGATTGTATTAACGCTGTCAGTGGTTGACTGGTATGGCGCCGACAAACTCTGAGCCCCCAGCAAGGGGTTCAACACGCTGATCGCCTGGTTGTAACGTTGGTAGACGACGTCAGCGGAGAACTTGCCGAGGTTTCCGCCGAGGTCGAATCCGTAGGCGTTGTTATGGGCCGATTCCGGCGTACAGGTGGCGGCAGTAAAGGGCGTTGTGGGAGTAGTGGTAGGGGGCAGGTAGCAGCCGCCAGAGCCATCGGCGAATTTATACATTGCGCCGAAATGGGCCGGGCCGTAGGCGAGGCGATATTTCACCGCGTCGTCCCAACGGGTGTTCTCGGTGTCGCCGCCGCCAGCCATCGTGCCGTTATACCCGATGTACGAAAAGGCATAGGCGCCGTTTGCCGGATCGTAAGCAAGCATCGCATCGGTACCGAGAGCGCGCTGACGGCCGAAAGTCAACGTGCCGAAAGACTTGGACGCTATACCAGCATAGATTTCGTCATTGAAGGGTTGGCCCGCGCGAGCGCCGTCAATGGCCATCGAATAGCTGCTCCTGGGAAGACCGTTATTGATCGTCTGGGTGGCTGACGCGTTCGCAAGCTGTCCGGATTGGGGATTGATGCCCGTGGAAGCGTTGAACACAACTGCCCAGCCAGGCGTAAACTCTTCCCTGCCCCTGATTCCCAGACCCGTCTGCGACAGGTTGTTCGGAGCAACGACGAACCTGTGCTGATAGCCGTTCCGGTTCACCAGAGATTCGCCCTCGTAGTTATAACCGTTTTCCGGTAAGCCATGGCTGACCCAGCCGACGCCGATATCATAGGCGCCGTACAGCGTAATGCCATGCCAGGTCAGCGCACAATCGCTGGTGGCGAATTCGTGGCCGCTCGCACAGACATCGTTGTTCAGCTGCATGGTAATATCGACCGCAGCGTCCTTCCCAATTGCCAAACTGATTTCCGTGCGCGTTGCATCGGCGAACCCTTTTTTTGTGGCCCGAATCACAAAGTGTCCTTGAGGCAGGCCGGACGCCTGATAGTGCCCGCCACCGTCGGTTGCAATCGTGCGCGTTGCACCAGTGTCAACATTCCTGATTGTCACCGCGACATCGCGAAGGACGGCACCGGTTTGATCCATCACTACGCCGGAGATGCTCGCCCCCGTTTGAGCCCACGCCGGGAAAGCCAACATTGCAACCCACAAAAGCGCAAGAACCAACTTCCACTTAACCATAGATCCTCCAAAATCAAAGAAATACATTCGATTTACTCTCACAGAGTAGATAAAAGTGTACGATACATACCGTTCTCATAGAGCAAACTATTCGATCTCATACGATTGCAAATTTTTATGGGAGGTATACAACTTAAGGACGCGGATTGATCCCTGCGTTCGATTGGGGTACGATTCGTGGCGATGCAGAGCACAGCTAAATCCCGCCCAAAGATCGAGGAGTTGCTGAAGCTTCCGGAGGCGATATCGCAGTTGTCGATCAGCCTCCCCACGATCAAACAATGGATCTATAAGAAGAAAATCCGCAGCATCAAAACCGCCGGGGGGCATCACCGCATCCCTCAAAGTGAAGTGGATCGCCTGTTGTTCAAGACACGGGACAAGACTCAGGAAGCCCCAAACCTTGTTATGCGCGGCGTCAGCGGACGAAATCAACTCGTGGGGAGAATTGTCTCTGTACGCATCAGCGGGCTAATAGCGGAGGTGGTGATTTCGATTGGCGGGCAACAGATCACATCAATCATCACCGCGGGGTCCGCGCGGGAAATGCAGCTGAAGGCCGGGCAGACTGCGGCCGCCCTCATAAAGTCGACAGAGGTCATGATTTTGCGAGTATGAACTGCAGTGAGGGCATTGAATTTGTGCGGCGCTGCTGGAGGGAATAGCACTTCCTGGAGTCCCATAGTCTTGGGTCGATGGAAAGGATTGCTGCCGAACGGCGCCCGGCCTTCGCAGAACCGGAGCAATTTAGAATCATCCGTCATGAATCCTAACGTGAAGACCACTGGTGCGGTCGACCTCAAGGCAGAGTTTCGGCATCCAACTCCGCAGGAGTGCTATGATTTAGCTCTGGCGAGAGGTGCTCTTTGGGTGGGGCGATGCAATTCAGAAGAGCTGTGAGTAGCCGATGGTCACGGGCAGCAGTCGTGCTCACAGTTCTGGCCTTGCTCACATACACCACCGTTCGCACATCCCCCATTACCGCAGGGCTTGCGCCCGGTTCTTCGTTTTCCAGCAAAACGCTGAATTCAAGTGTATCGCTGAAGCAGCGGCAGTTTTCATTCGACGATTTCAACTGGACCGCACTCGTTCTGATTCAAATAGCGCCAGTCCCTCAGGGCGGCCACGATGTTGTTCCCGCAGAGTCGGAGGATTTTCCCCGACGTCAGTTCCAGGGTCGATATTTCGATCTCCCTCCTCCTTCCAAATAGCATTCATGTACGCTGCAGCTGCGTTAGCGGTCGTAATGCGCTAGAGGCGGGTATCCGCCAGACTGACTACGATTCACACAACGGTTAGGCTAAGTTGCCTCCAGGGCGGAACTCCGACTAATGTCGGCCCGCGACTACTGGCAGAAAGCAAGTGAGATTCCGGCAGCCCTGATTCGTCGGTGCTGGTACCGCAACTAGCTTGATGAGTCGTTCCTGACGACTGGGACCTCCAGAGGCAAGGATGTAACATACGTGTGCCCCAACCCTTTCCGGCTGGCGGACTCTCCGACCCCGCCACGGCCAGGTACATAGACTGGAATTTGGAACGAAGATGACAAATAGAGCATTGCGTGTAGTCGTCGTAGTAATCACGATCACGGGACTGTCCATTCTAGCTGCGCTCATCCTGCGGGTTCGTCGACCAAGCGGCTCGGTTCAGGCGTCGACGGAAGCGCCGCCTTCCGCTGCCACGATTGCGGTCACCCGCGCTCCCGTGTCCAACACATTGTCCATCGCGGGAGAGTTCATTCCTTGGGAAGAGGTTGAGCTTCACGGCAAGGTTTCGGGCTATATCAGAAAGATCAACGTGGACATCGGGGATCACGTACATAGAGGACAAGCGCTGGCAATCCTGGAGGTTCCCGAGTTGAATGCCCAAGTTGAGGGCGCAGCGGCGGGCGTTCTTCACAGCCGCGATGAGATCCAGCGTGCACAGAACGAGGTGACTCGCGCTGAAGCAGCGCATGCCTCGCTGCATGCGGCATACGAACGCCTCCGCCAAGCGTCCCAGTCGCGGCCGGGGCTGATCGCGGAGCAAGAACTCGACGACGCCATGGCCAAGGACCGCACCTCCGAGGCGCAGGTGGAAGCTGCCAAGTCCGGACTGTCCGCAGCCTCCCAACAGCTACAGGTCTCGAAGTCTGCTCACCAACAGATTGCTGCTATGCAAGACTACTCACGCATTGTGGCGCCCTTTGACGGAATTGTGACGTGGCGGTACGCAGACACCGGTGCTCTGATTCAAGCCGGAACCTCCAACGCCTCCTCGATGCCTGTAGTCAAGGTGGCCGCGGTCAGCGTTCTGCGACTCCGCATTCCGGTTCCAGAGTCCATTGCTGCCGGCGTACGCGTGGGCGATACCGCTCGCGTGAGGGTGCAGGCATCAGGTGAAGAGTTCCCCGGCACGGTCGCTAGATTTACCGGGTCGCTTGATCGCTCAACGAGGACGATGCAGGTAGAAATTGATGTACCCAACAAGAATTATCGGCTATCGCCTGGAATGTTTGCCGACGTCACGCTGGAGGTTCAGAGCCATCCCAATGCTTTGACCGTTCCGGTCACCGCAATCCATCGCACCAATGCTGGCGTTGCGACCTTGCTTGTCGTTGGTTCGTCCAATCGAGTCGAGCAGCGCACGGTGCAGACCGGGGTTGAAGCGCCAAGTCGCGTGGAAATTCTCGCAGGGGTAAACGAAGGCGACCGAGTGATTGTCGGAAACCTGGATGCTTACCAGTCTGGAGAACTCGTACAGCCCAAGCCGAGCCGGATGACGAGCGCGGAATGGACGAAGGACGCCCGCTAATGTCAGGCTTCTCGATCAAGTATCCCTTCTTCATTATCATGCTCTGCCTCATCATCCTGGTGGTTGGCGTAGCCACGGTGGCGCGCATGCCGGTGGACCTATTCCCAAACATCAACATTCCGGTCGTTGTGGTGGCGACCTTCTATTCGGGGATGCCGCCAGAGCAGATCGAAGCGAATATCACCAATCCATTCGAGCGCTTCTTCACCTTGGGCAGCGGCATCGATCATATTGAATCCCGCTCGTTAACTGGTGTGAGTTTGGTGAAGGTTTACTTCCAACCTGGCACCAATCCCGACGCCGCCGTCAGTACCATCTCGAATCTGGCGATGGCGCAACTCCGACGACTGCCGCCTGGGACCTTGCCCCCAGTTGTACTCAAGTTTGACGCCTCTAGCTTGCCAGTCTGTCTGATTACGCTGAAGGGAGAGGGGCTGAACGAGACACAGTTACACGACCTTGGACAGTTCAATGTTCGCAATCAGGTTGCAAACGTACCGGGCGCCTCGGTTCCGCAGCCTTTCGGTGGCAAATACCGCCAAATACAGGTCTACGTAGATCCAATAAAGCTGCAAGCTCACCAGTTGAGCCTGATGGATGTAGTGCGAACGGTGAACGACGCCAATGCCATTCTTCCCGCTGGCGATGTTCGTATCGGCCCCAAGGATTACAACATCTACACCAATAGCCAACTCCCCACGACTGAGGAGATCAACCGGCTTCCTCTCAAGAGCGAGGGCAACGCCGAGGTGATGGTGGCCGATGTCGGTGTCGCCAAAGACGATGCGGCGATCCAGACCAACATTGTGCGTGTCGACGGTCAGCGCTCCGTGTATCTTCCAATTCTCAAACAGGGCGGCAACAGCAACACAATTGCAGTTGTGAGTGGAATTCGCAAGGATATTGGCGACCTGCTGGACGTGCCGAAATCGCTTGTCGCCAGAGTCGTCTTTGACCAATCCGTCTTCGTCAAAACAGCAATCACGAATTTGGGGAGTGAAGGCGGAATCGGTTTGATCTTGACTGCGGCCATGATCCTGATCTTTCTGGGGAGTGTGCGCGCTACTCTCGCGGTGATGCTCTCGATTCCGCTCTCGGCACTGGCGGCGTTCATGGCCATCAACGCCAGTGGCGGGACGATCAACACCATGGTTCTGGGAGGGCTGGCATTGGCCTTCTCCCGCTTGATCGACAACTCCGTCGTTGTATTGGAAAACATCTTCCGTCATCTGGAGATGGGGGAGTCGCCTGCAGTAGCTGCCGAACGCGGCGGGCGCGAGGTGGCGCTACCGGTGCTGGCCGCGACATTCACGACTGCGATTGTGTTCTTTCCCGTGATCTTCCTTTACGGTGTGAGCCGTTTTCTTTTCACCGCGCTCGCCGCGTCGGTAGTGTTCTCCCTCTTTGCTTCGTATCTCGTAGCAATGACGGTCGTCCCTTTGTTCTGCGCCAAGTTCATGCACCGCGAAGAAGCCGATGAAGAGATCGGTACGCGCGGTTCTCTCTTCAAGCGTTTCGTGTTCGGCTTCGATCGCCTCTACAACCTAATGCTGGGCCGCTACGATGTTGCTGTTGGGCGCACGTTGCTGCGACCTGTCGCGACAATAGTCAGCATTCTCGGAGTATGCCTGTTCAGCCTCGCCCTCTACCCCTTGCTCGGTGTCGCCTTCTTTCCCCGGACTGATCCCGGCCAATTTGTCATTAACATAAAGGCGCCAACGGGCAGCCGTTTGGAACTGACCGAGCAGTACATCGAGCGAGTGGAAGCGGATATTCGCCAGGTCGTTCCTGCCCAAGAGATGGGCATGATCGTTTCCAACATCGGCATCACGCCCGACTTCTCCGCCATTTACACCAGCAACTCCGGCCAGCACACTGCCTTCGTCCAGGTGAGCCTGAAGGAAGGGCATAAGGTTGGCAGCTATGAGTACATGCGCCGGGTTCGGGCCAAACTTTCAGACGAATTACCAGAACTCAGTACGTACTTCCAGGCGGGCGGACTGGTGGACTCGGTCGTAAACCTTGGACTCCCCGCCCCAATCGATATCCAGGTGAGCGACAACGACATGCACGCCGCTTATCAGACCGCATCTTCGCTCGCACAGAAGATTCGAGGATTGCGCGGCGTCAGCGACGTTCTGATTCCGCAGGACCTCGACTACCCGGGCATTCAGCTGAACGTGAACCGAGAGATGGCCGGGAGGCTTGGTCTCAGTTCCCGCGAAGTTGTTGACAACGTCATTACTGCCCTTACTTCGAACGGAATGATCGCACCCAGCTACTGGGTCGATCCGGCAAATGGCAACAACTACATGCTGACCGTACAGTATCCACTGGCACAGGTTCAGTCGATGAGTGATCTGAAGCAAATCCCGCTCCGTTCTAACAAAGGCGTGAACACCGCCGAATTGCAGGCTGTTTCGAGCGTGAAGACGATCAACACTCCAACTGAAGTGGATCACTACCAATTGCGACGCGTGATCGACGTCTACGTTTCTCCCGCGGGTGAAGATCTTGGCAGCCTGGCAAATCAGGTGGACAGGATCATCCACGACGCCCACCCCGGGGCGAACACCCGAATTACCATGCGCGGCTCCGTGGAAGGCATGCGGCAGTCGTTCAAGAGTTTTGGAATTGGATTGCTGCTGTCCATCGTACTTGTCTATTTGATCCTGATGGCGCAGTTCGCGTCTTTCAAGGATCCTTTCATCATCCTTCTAGCTATTCCCCCAGGTATTACCGGAGTGATTGCGTTCCTGTTGTTGACGCACACCACCCTCAACGTCATGTCGCTGATGGGCGTGATCATGATGGCTGGCATTGTCGTCTCAAACAGCATCTTGATCGTGGACGTTGCGCGGACGTTGCGCTCGGAGGGGATGGCAGTCAAGCAAGCCGTCTCCACGGCCTGCAGGATGCGGCTTCGTCCAGTTCTAATGACCTCGTTTGCAACCATCCTGGGAATGATCCCGATGGCTCTCGCACTTGAGGCCGGGAGCGAACAGTATGCGCCGCTTGCCCGAGCAATCATCGGAGGCCTCACGTTATCAGTTTTTGTGACCGTCTTCCTGGTCCCGGTCGCCTACCTGCTCATCCATCGTGGCGAAGAGAGAAACAATGAGGTGAAAGCTTAAATGATGGGACCGAAGATCGCAGTTGTGGTGGGACTGGCGCTGGTTGTGAACAGTGCGGTTGCCCAGGGACCGCCGCCCCAGGGGCAAGCCGCACGCCTGACCGTGAGCCAAGCCGAGCAGATTGCGCTGCAACATAATCCCGACATCAGCGTGGCTAAGCTGGCAGCAATGACGAGCCGCGAAGTCTTTCGCGAGATCCGTGCAGCTCTGCTCCCTTCCGCATTCTCAAACCTGACCGCGGTCGATACCAACGCTGGCAATCGCATCGCCGCCGGCGCGCTGAATAATCCTGTCATTTATGACAGAGCCGCTTATGGGGCCGCCGTCTCACAGTTGATCACCGATTTTGGAAGAACAAAAAACACAGTTGCCGGAGCTCGCTACCGCGCGCAAGCTCAGGAGCAAACATCGGTTGCTACTGCGAATCAGATCAAGCTTGCGGTCGATCGGGAATTCTATGGCGCATTAGGTGCAGCCTCAGTATTGAACGTCGCTCGTCAGACGGTAGCGTCACGCCAGCTCTTGTCCGATCAGGTCTCTACTCTGGCGCAGAATAAACTGAAATCATCGCTCGACGTTGCATTTGCCAATACCAATCTTGCGCAGGCACAACTTCTTTTGCTGGATGCGGAAAACCAATACAACAGCGCTCTTGCGAATCTCTCCGAGATTCTCGGGTATTCTGAGTCACAGAATTTTGAGTTGATCGATGAAGTGCAAGACGTTGTGCCACCTTCGCCAGATGTTGCCCAACTCGTTGCCGAGGCATATGCACAACGCCCGGAGGTGAAGGCCCAGGGTTTTCAACTTCAAGCGGCCGAGAAGCTGCAAACGGCGGCCTGGGAACAATCACTCCCCAGCATTCGAGCACTCGGTGTGGTTGGCGAAGCACCCGTTCGGGACAGCCACATAACACCTTGGTACGGCGCAGTTGGGGTGAATGTCGAGATACCCCTGTTCACCGGCTTTCGGATCTCGGCGCAGACCCATGAAGCGCAACTGCAGTCAAAGGCCGAGAAGGAACGGCTCACAGGATTACGCAATGCCATCAGCCGTGATGTTCGCACAAGTTGGCTGGCAGCAAACACTTCCTTCCGGCGCATCAGTGTTACCGCCGTGCTTTTGCAGCAGACGAAACTCGGACTCGACCTGGCGCAAACCCGCTACACGCTGGGTTTGGGCTCCATCGTCGAGGTGAGCCAGGCACAACTGGCAGAGACCGAAGCGGAAATCGCGAGCGCCCGCGCACGTTATGACTACCTGCTGGAGCAGGCGGTGATACGCTTCGAGACAGGGTCAAAGTAGGACAAATACCAGGAATAAAACAACTGAGCGCGCTCCGATCTCGTGCACAAGCGAACTCACCGCAAGAGAAAACAATCGAGCACGGCACGAACTAATTGAGTTAGTTCGTGCCGTGCTCGATTGCCGTAGCAGAAGTGCGCCGCGAGTTGATGCCCCCGTAACAAATCGCCCGCAAGACAAGGCGATAATCGCCAATACCATAAAAGAAGCCAGCGCGAAGGTTGAGTTCGCGCTGGCCGGTTTTGCTTCCTCACGAGGTTTGCTGAGGAACCTATTTTGCGGTCTACGGCAGGATGTAGCGCATCGTCACGAAGGCAGTTTTGTCGTTGCCCTTCGGGGCGATTCCGTTGGCACCAGACCAGGTCTCGCGCTCGACATAATCGACTTCCGCGCCGTAGCGCAGCGTGCCAATCGGTCCCTTGTACAGGTCATAGTAGCCGTAGAGTTTTGCGTTCCACAGGTTCTTGTTGTTACCGGTGCAGGCGCCTGCATCGTTGGCGGATGCGACGGCAGCGTTCTCATAGTAGCAGCCGCTGTTGACAGCCGTGTACGCACCATAACCGGCAAGCACGGTCGGGGTCGTGTGGTACAGGTCTCTATAGTAGTATTCGTCGCCGAACAGAAAATCGATTTCCGACTTCTTGTTCGGGTGGGTTTCAAATCCGGTCAGAACGCTGAAGCTCTTCAGCGGAGACAGGTTCTTGTCGGTGGAGCGGACCAGGAAGTCATACTGGCCGGAGTCTTCATAGCGGCTGATGCCCTTGCCGTAGAGACCCTGCGCAATGAAGTCAACCTTGCCGGGGATAACGGGGATGATCGCGCCGGCGCCGATGCCGCCGCCGAGTGCAGTGTTGTTCCAGCCCGGAGTGACTACCGCGGTCGAACCAGAACCAGTGACCGTAGGTACAACGCGGTCGCGGAAGAAGCGGCTGATGGCCTTGATTTCATAGTGGCCAAGCTTCGGATCGTCATAGGACAGCTTGGTGATCATATCCGGAGCCAGGTTGGTGGAGTAAGTCGGGGTGTTGGTGCAGACCACGCCGGTTACAGGCGAGCCAACCGTCGAGCAGGTGCTTACCAGGCTGTTGCCCAGAAGGCCAGCGCCCAATGAAGCCACGCCGGCAACCGTGCCGGTGGTGTTGGTGGCGCCGCTGTTCAGGTAAGCCGGATTGTCCAAGGCAATTGCGAAGTTGAGGTTCTTGCCAATCGCTTTGTTCACGCGAACTTCAGCGAAGCGGGCCCAGTCATAACCAACCGAGTACTGAGCTTCGATGATGTTCGGAATCCAAAGATTGGAGTTATCCGATTCGTTTCCGTGGCGATTCAGCGTGACCAAGCTCCACATCTGGCCTCCGCTGATGGACCAGCCATTAGCAAACTTCGCGCGGCCCCAAGCCTGGCGGATGCGCGGAGTAAAGCTCGTGGTCTGGCTCAGGTTGGCCGTCGGGCTGGTTCCGAAGAAGTCCACTTCGAAGTAGCCGGTCAGCTTGGTCTTGCCGGCATCGGCGTCGGCGCGCAGGGTGATGCGCGAGTCGCGGGCGGTCATGCCGAATTCGGTGAGGTAGGGGTTGTAGTTCGACTGGGTCGCAGTGTTGCCGGTCGCGGAGCCGCCTGCAAAGCCGCCAAGAGCAATGCTATTGAACGGGGTAGCCTGGTCCGACAGAGTCGCGTGCGAACGGAAGTAGCCTGTCATTTCGAGGAATCCGCCCGGCGTAATGCGGATGTGCTTGTAGGCGATGCTGGCCGGATGCTCCAGCTCTTTCACTGCCTTCTCGTCCTTCGCAACCGTCGCTTCGGTGGTGCTCAGCGCGGTCTTTACGTCGGAGAGGTCGGCCTGAACTTTCTGTACCTGAACGGTGGTATTGGACTCAACCGTTGCGACTTCGGCTTTTGCTGCGTTCGCAGTTGCCTGGGCCTGGTTCAGTTGCTGCTGGGTCTGCTGCAGTTGCTGCTGAGTCTGCTTCAGTTGCTCCTGCAACTGCTGCGTCGCGGCCTGCTGCTGCTCGATTGCCTGCTTCAGTTCCTTCAGCTCGTCTTTCGTCGGTTCCGCTTTTGCAGCGGCTTTGTGTTTTGTGCTCTTCTTGGCAGCGTCGCTGTCAGAAGGCGCGGGTAAGGCAAAGCACAGTCCAGATAGCGCAACAACCGCTACCAGCTTTTGAAAGTTCCTCATGTCTCGTCGCTCCAAAGTTTCACTTCTTGCGTCCCGTCTGAACTCGGCGGAAGACAAGATCAGGTGTTGAACAATATCAAGCCCGGGGAACTCAGTTCCCCAGACACTGGCAATCCAGCTGTACTGAATAGCTGAATGATTTTATGGCAAGAATTTCCGGGTAGGAAGAGAAAAAAACAACTTTCTTGGAAATTGAGGATGCTCGTATGCCACTCCCATTCCCATTCTTTAGCGAGTGGCAGCGCCCTTCGGCAATCATTTTGAGCATCCGTGAAGGCAAACTCGAACATTTGTGAAGTCCGCACTGAGCTTTCCTGACCAAAGCGCTCTCCGCTGAACCACATTACTAAATGATTGCGGAGAACTTTTTACACCCAGCCCAGATAGCGCGCCGTTGCATCCTGAATTCGCACTGACCCAGTTGGCTCAACAGGCTTTAAACTGCCTTGGCGCCAGCTACATTCTATGGGAAAGCATGCAATCTGGGAAAGACGTTCTCGTTCTTGTGTCATACCCAACCCATCTGGAATGCACCAAATGACCAGGCATGGCACTCAAGTTCTCCTCAAAACCGGGCATCAGTCGTATTATCCACTCCAGGGCGGTGTCGAATGGTTACGTGACTGTGAATTTGGGTCTACATTAGAGCCTTAGCCTGCTTAGGACCGTCTCGCACCATTGCCATAATTCTTTCAATATCAATGGTTTGAGCATCGCAACCTCGGATCTTTCACGGGCATTGCTCGACGCGCGATTTTCACGTCTAAGGTAGGCGTCCCGAGCAGAGCCGGTGGCCTCCCTTGGTGACCAGCATCTCACTATCCGAATTTCACTGCCATCGCGCCCATGCTGACCTGGCACAAACCGGTTTTTCGATAGGCGAACGGCTAGGTCTGCGGTTGGCGACTCCTCCACCAGCTGTGCGCAAATCCTACAGAGCGGGCAGACGGCAACAGCAATTAGGATGGTTGACGTGTGGCGCCGCAACGCGCCAAATTTGTAATGGAGAGTCACGATGGCTGAACTGACCAGAACCGGTGTCTCGATTGAACAGGATCTGTTGGAGAAATTCGACAAGCTGATTGCCAAGCGCGGTTACGGGAACCGCTCCGAGGCCTTGCGTGACTTGATTCGCGAGATGCTTGTCTCCGAGGAAGTGAACGATAACAGGACGGTGGTGGCAACCCTTTCCATGATCTATGACCACCATCGTCCTGAGCTCTCCAACAAACTGAACGCCGCGCAACATCATCACCACGGCAACGTGATGGCCGCCACCCACGTACATCTTGACGAAAACAACTGCCTCGAAGTGGTGATCATGAAGGGGCCTGCAAAAGAGGTGAAACACCTGGCGGACCACATGCTCAGCATGAGGGGTGTGAAACATGGGAAGCTGGTGATGACCTCGACCGGCAAAGGATTCTAGAGGCAGAGTTGCCGGACGACCGAGGTGAGAAGGAATTTCCGGTCGGGAACCGTCAGCGTCTGAATAGCACGCTTTGAACATTCGTGTTATTCATGCGATGATTTCTCTGCAAGCCGCGTCCAAACAATCAGTGCAACTCCAAGCTCTTTGTAAGTCCATGCGCCGCGGCCAGGGTTGTTAAGAATGGAACATCGCGGGTTACCCAGAGAGTCCGGAATCGAAAAAGCCTGCCCGGCAACGCTCCTTCTTCTGGTATTCATGCTCGTCGCGGTGTCCTTCGCCGACGCACAGACGGGAACGCGCCTGCGAGTGGTTTCTGGAATCGTTGTAAACGAACGAGGCCAGGTAGTAGAGGGCTCGACCGTCTCTGGGCGCGCCGCAGACCAGGTGGCCAGCACCACTACCGATGGACGGGGCGCATTCAGGTTGAGCCTCCCCCCGGGAGCGGTGACCTTGACTGTCAGCGGGAAATACATTGCCCGCTTTGAACATACCGTGGCCGCCGACTCACCCTCAGACGACCTGCGTTTGCAGATCCATTACGTGATTCCTGCCGCCCGGGAAACCCTTGTGATCACCGCCAAGGCTGCGGACCCATCCATCGACCGGCGTAATGACGCCATCTACCAGAACACGCTCTTCAATCGCGACGATCAGTTGTTTGAAACTCTCGACAGCGGAATCAACGCCGGTCAGCACGAAGGAGGCGGGAAGTCGCTGGAGTTCCGGCGCTTTGGATTCAACCTGGATCACGGCGGCCTCAATGGAGGACTCAAAGTGCTCGTCGATGACATCCCGCAAAATCAGGCGACGCAGGCGCACGGCCAGGGCTACCTGGGCTCGCTGAAGGCGTTAAGCCCGGAACTGGTGGATGGCGTGGACATCATCAACGGTCCATTCAGTCCGGAGTATGGTGATTTTTCCGCGCTTGGCGTCATCCATATCCGCCAGAAGGAGCGCCTCGATCATGTGTGGACTCTGCGCGCACAGGGTGGGTCCTTCGACGCGTACCGCACCTTTGCCGCCTGGAGCCCCGATCTGGAGAAGGCCGACAGCTTCCTCTCATGGGAACATGCCTACACGGACGGTCCATTCAAGCTTCCGCTGCATTACGTGCGGGACAATTTTACCGGCAACTGCACTTTCAAGTTTGGCAACACGCAGTCGCTCGGCTTCCGCCTCAATGCGGGCCGCAACGATTTTGACTCCTCGGGACAGATTCCTCTCGACCAGGTCCTGCTCGGCAAACTAGACCGCTTCGGCTACGTTGACCCAAGTGATGGCGGCAATGTTCGCAACGCGACCGGAGCGGTGTACTACAAGAGAAATCTGAGCGCGAGCGACACCCTGAGAGTGGATGGCTACCTCACGCGCTCGCTGTTCGATCTGTTCTCGGATTTCACTTTCTACCTTTACGACCTGGCGAACGGAGACGGCATTCAACAGCACGATTCCCGGCTGCAAGACGGGGCCAACATTCAGTATGTGCATGCTGGTAAGGTGTTTGGCCGCCCCGCGGTGTTCATCGCCGGTTCCAATCTGGCTGACAACTGGATCAACGTAGACCTCTATCACGACTACAAGCGGCGGATCATCCCTCCCGTGCCAGGCAAGCCGTGGACGGAAGACAACGTGCATATCACCAACGAAGCCTTCTACGCGCAGCAGGGTGTGGACGTTCCCCACCTGCATCTCGATGTGGGCCTGCGCATTGACGTCTATCGCTTCAACCTTGTGGATCGACTGGTGGTCGCCAACAACGGCGTGACTTACTCGATCAATCCCGAACCCAAGGTGAACATTGTGTACACACCCTCGGAGCATTTTCCGGCGGCCCTGCACTTCAACTTTGGCCGTGCCGTAACCAGCCAGGATGCGCGCGGCATCGCGCTGAATCCAACGGCGCCCAAGGCGGCATCGACGAATTTCTATATGCTGGGGACCTCGCACAATCTCAGCCGCTTCTCGGCCAGCACGGATATGTTCTTAATCGACCGTCAACATGAGAGCGTCTATGACCCTGACAACGGCAGCTTCACCCTCCAGGGTCCGAGCCGCTCTTATGGCTGGGAGGTAAAGACTTCCATACAGATCAGCCGCACGGTAAGTTGGAATGCGGGTATCACCCAGGTCTCAAACGCATTTTTTCTCGGAACGAATCCGCGCCAATATGTGGACTCTGCTCCGCACACAGTTGCCAATTCGAGTTTGACGCTGAATGCATGGCACGGCCTGTTCAGTTCCTTGCGTTACCGGCACATCAGCAGCTATCTGGCTGTCAATCCCGACCCGCTTGTTAACTCCGATGGCTCCCCGGTGACGGCAGCACCTCCCTACACCAACCCCGCTTATACGCGTGCCAGCGGACTGGATGTCATCGACTTTGCCGTGACGAAGGCGTTGCACCATGGAGTGGAATGGAATCTGTCCGTGGATAACCTCAACAACAAGCGCTACTACGAGACGCAGAACTACTTTGAATCGCGCCTCACTCCCGGTGAGAAGGAAGGCGCCGTGCGCTTGCACGGAACGCCCGGATACCCGGTTGGTTTCACGACTGGCCTTACTCTCCGCTTCGAGTAGTGTTCCTCGAACATGCCACACCTACTCTGCGAGGCAGCGTGGCCTGAACTTTCGAGCTAGATCCGACACTTCCAATTGAACTTCATAGTTCACGCAGCGCTACTGCAATGCGCGCGCGCGCCGCGCGAACCGCCGGCGGAACACCGCCCACCAATCCCATGAGAAGCGCGAAAATCATCCCCCCGGCCAGCAGCTCCGGGGTAACGCGGAATGAAAACGCAAGATGGGAAAACGTCTGCCAGTTCATCGTCCCGGTTGTCATTCCGTTAATCGGCAGGATGCAGATACAGCCAAGCAATCCGCCAACGAACGCGATGCAGAGCGCCTCAAACACGAAAGACGTCACCACGCTGCCTGTTCCGAAGCCTAGCGCGCGCATGGTGGCAATCTCGCGCGAGCGTTCCGCGACGGCTGAATACATCGTATTGAGCGCGGCCAAAACTGCCCCCAGCCCCATCACAATGGCAACCATTGTGCTGAGCACCTGGATCAGCGTTGTGAGCGCCCGCGACTGTTTGTCATAGTAATCACGCTCGCGGCTGGCCTGGAGCGTGACGCGAGGATCAGAAGTGAGCGCATCCTTGAAACCGGTGAACGCCTCCGGCGACGTAAGCCGCACGGTTACGGATTGGAAGACGTTCGGCGGCCGCTTGTAGACCGCATCCAGCACGGTTGAGTCGGCCCAGACTTCTGAATCGAACGCGCTTCCGCCTGCGTCGAAAACACCTACCACCGTCCACTCGCCTCCGCCGAACTTCACCTTGCTTCCCAAATCAAAGCCCGTGTAAGTGCCGGCCACATTGCGCCCAACAACCAGTTCGTTCAAGCCTGGCTGAAAGAAACGGCCTGACGCCATTTTGATTGAGTCACGAATTTCCATGGCTTTGGGCGAGACGCCGCGCACTTGAACATTGGCATCGGTCCCAGTCGCCTTAAGGGGAAATGCGGCAATGACTACCACCTCGGGACTCACGAGCGGGCCCGCCGCGCTGCGCGCCACACCCGGCGCATCCTGGATCACATGCACCTGGTCGAGGCCGATGCCACTCTCCATTTCAGAGGTCGCTCCGCCGCGAAGCACAATTGCGTTGCTCGGTGAACCCGATGACACGAGCGTGGTCTTAAAACCCTTGGCCATCGACAACATGGCCACGAAAACACCTACCGTCCCAGCGATTCCCAGCACGGCAACTACTGTCGAGGTCCAGCGAACACGTAAACTGTTCAAGTTGTAACTCAGCGGGATTGCCATGCTCAGACCCTCCGCAGCGCAGCTACCACGTTGAGATTCATCGCGGAAAGGGCCGGCAACAGTCCAGCGACCACACCCACGATCAACGCGACGGCAAAACCTTCGATCGCCGTTTGCGTAGACAGGTAGAAGAACGGCAGCATTCCGTGGGTAGGATCGCCGTTGAGGGTAAGCAATTTTGCCCCCGCCAGGCCCAGCGCTCCACCAAGGGCCGCGATCATCGTCGACTCCGCAAGCACGAGCAGCAGCACGAACACATCGGAAAATCCGACCGCCTTCAACACGGCAAGGTCACGCACCCGTTCGCGCACCGCGATAGCCATGGTATTGCCGGTAACCAGCAGCAAGGTAAAGAACACCACAGCGCCAATGCTCAATATCAGCAACTGGATGTTACCCGCCTGCTTCGCAAAGGAAGTCGCGAACTCCTTTTCCGTATCAGTCTTGGTTTCCCATGGTGAGTTTGAAAATGACTCATCGATCTGTTTTGCTATCTTCACTGAGTCGTCCGGATTCCCAACTTTCACGGTGTACCAGCCGACCAGTCCCCTCCAAAAAGGGTTCTCGCGCTCCTTCAAATAGGAGTAGTGGAACCAGAACTGGGTGCTGTCGTCCTGCACACGCTTGCCATGATAGATGCCGCGGATGTTGAACTCCCACGTACCCTGAAAGATTGTTCCCTTCAACGGAATGCGGTCCCCGAGTTTCCATTTGAAGCGCTTCGCCAGGTCGGCGCCCACGATCGCACCTTCGCGGTCAGCCATGTATGCCTGCCACTGATCGTCGGTTACTACAAACTCCGGGAAGATGGAGCGGTAAGTCTCGTCATCGACGGCGAATTGGCCGAAGAAGTTACGCTCGTCCTGATACACGCCTCCGAACCAGTTGGCGTGGGTCACTTCTTTTATTCCCGGAATGTGAAGCAAGCGATCCTTGTAGGAGATTGGCAGCGGCTGAATGATTGACACTTTATTGACAACCACCAGGCGATCCGCGCCGGCCACCTCCACTCCCTGGTTGAAGGCACCGCGCACAACCGCCAAAAGCCCAAACAAGAAGAGCGCCACTGCAAACGAGCCGATTGTCAGCATCGTTCGAATCTTCTTGCGAAACAGGCTGGAGAAGATCAGCGCGGAGTATTTCATGAACGCGCCCCAGCCGGGTCGCCCGCTCTCTGTCCTTCAACCAGTACTCCTTTGTTGAGGTGAAGCACAACATGGGCGCGCTCGGCTGCCACGGGATCGTGCGTCACCAGGAGCACGGTCTTGCCATGCTCACGGACAAGCCTGTCGATGAGGTCCATGATTTCGTCCGCACTTTTGCGGTCCAGGTCTCCAGTGGGTTCGTCGCAGAGCAGAAAGGTGGGGTCGGCGACAATGGCGCGCGCAATGCCGACGCGCTGCTCCTGTCCGCCCGAGAGCTGCCGCGGAAAGTGGTGCATCCGGTCCTTGAGCCCCACCACTTCAAGCGCGACCTCAACATGCCTGCGCCGTTCCGCCTTCGACAGTTTGGTCAGCAGCAGCGGCAATTCTACGTTCTGGAACGCAGTCAATACCGGGATGAGGTTATACATCTGGAAGACGAAACCAACGTGCCGCGCCCGCCATTGCGTCAGTTTGCTGCCTGACAGGTGCGTAATCTCGTCGCCCGCCACGGTGATGGTGCCCGCCGTTGGGAGGTCAAGCCCGCCCAGCAGGTTCAGCAAAGTGGTTTTGCCGGAGCCGCTTGGCCCCATGAATGCCACAAAGTCGCCAGCGTCCACGTCGAGGTTCAGGCTCTGCAGAACATGGATTTCCTCGCTTCCGCGCTGGTACTTCTTATCCAGACCGCGCACCCGAACCAGGCTGGAACCACTTCCACTCCCATCGACTCGAACCATGTTCTCCCCCTCGCAATCCTTGGACGCAGAAATTCTGCCAAAGGTTCGGCGGACTTGTTCACTTTTACTCCACTGGCGTAGCGAAAAAACACCTCGCGGACACCAAATGGACCCGAAATCCATGATGGTTTGAAACTGTACAGACGGAATGCAAATATGTGATGAATATGATCGACTTTGCTAGTGTTTCAGTTCCACGCGGACGCCATCGCGGAGCCCGTCAAAGCCGCTGACCACGACTTGGTCGCCGCCCACGAGACCAGCAATGACCTCCTGGTCCGTGCCATGGGTGGCACCGAGGCGCACGGCGCGCCTTTCCACTTTTCCGTCACGATAGATATATACGACGCTGCTGCCGTTGTCGCTCCGCACGGCGCTCTGCGGAACCAGCAAGCTCGCTGCACCCGTCTGTGGCCCCTTCGGCTCATCGCCCAGAAATGTGACCTTTACACCCATGTCCGGCAGAATTCGCGGATCCAGTTGGTCGAACGAGATGCGCACCTTCACCGTTGCCTTCTGGCGGTCGGCAGTGGGGATCACCGTGCGAACCTTAGCAGGTATCTTCCAGTCTGGATAGGCGTCAAGAACGGCCGCAACCGGCATAGCCTCCCTGACGCGCGCGATATAGGATTCGTTGACATCCACCTCTATCTCGAGCGACCGCATGTCTACCAGAGTCGCAATTCCGGTACGGGTAAAGCCCCCGCCCGCAGAGATTGGAGACACCATTTCCCCAACTTGAGCGTCTTTGGATACGACGATGCCGCCAAACGGGGAGCGCACGGTGCAGTTATCCAGATCCTGTTGCGCTACCCGAATGCGTTCCTCGGCGGCCTTGATCTGTTCGTCTGTGAGAGTGATTTTCGCCCGGAGGCTATCGACTGCCGTACGAGCCAAGTCAAGCGACTGGGTGCTGCTGACTCCCTGCCGCTCCAGTTCCCGGCTGCGATGCAGTTCACGTTCGGCATTTTCCAGCTGGACCTGTAAGTCTTTCAGCGCGGCGGCGGTGGCATTGCGGTCGGCTTTCGCCGAGACAAGCCGGACTCGCGCGTCGGAATCATCAAGTGTGGCAAGCACTTGTCCTTCCTGTACGCGCATCCCTTCGTCGGCAATCATCTGTATTACGCGACCGGTGATCTTCGCCGCAATGGTTGCCCGGCGTCGCGGCGTCACGTAGCCGCTGGCATTCAGCAGGACCTCTCTTGCTTCTGTCTGCGCGTGTGCCGGGGCCACCTCGACAACCGGTGTCTTTCCCCTCATCGCGAAGAGCGCCCCAAGGGTCAGAAGAAGCACCACAAGCGCCGCAACAAACCATCGAAGCCATCCCGGTCCGCCGGGCCTGCGCGCTCCTTCATGGATCCTCAGCGCCGACAAATCGGGGCTCGTATTGGTACGGCTCGGCTCCATGCGTGTCTACCTCCAGGAGTGTCCCGGTCTAAACCTTAACCTGCATGCATTGAGACTGCGTCAACCAAATTGATCGGCCACGATCCGGCCGGACTAAGAATAGAGCCCGCCCGCTACGTTTATCAAGCTCCCGTTGCGGGGCTTCGCTTCGTGCCTCAATAGGATTGCATAACAGCAGGAATTGGCCGACACCGAAGGACAGCGGGCGCTTCCGCCGGCCCGCAGGAAAGGCACCGCCATTGACGGCGGTTGAAACGCCGTGTTCCGATGGGGAGTGCTGAGCCGCAAGCCTTCCCTTCCGGTTGACGCAATTCTGCCGGAGATCCTCGACTCTCTGAAACGGCATCCGAGCCTCGTGATCGAAGCCCCACCGGGCGCGGGCAAGACCACCCGCGTGCCGCCGGCGCTGCTTGGGAGCGTCGGTGGCGAGGTGGTCGTGCTCGAACCGCGCAGGATTGCCGCGCGGCTGGCGGCGCGCCGCGTCGCCTGGGAACTTGGCGAAGAGCCTGGCGAAACCGTCGGCTACCAGGTGCGCTTTGAAGATGTAGTCGGTGCGCGCACTCGGCTGCGCTTTGTCACCGAAGGTATCCTGACCCGGCGGCTGCTCTCCGATCCCACCCTGAAGGGCGTGGATGCCGTCGTACTGGATGAGTTCCACGAGCGCCACCTTGAAAGCGATCTGGCGCTGGCATTGATGAAGCGTCTCCAGCAGATGCGGCCCGAGTTGCGAATCGTGGTCATGTCGGCGACGCTCGATGCCGCTCCCGTCGCACAATACCTGAACTGTTGCCCCGTCGTGCGCTCTGTTGGAACCATGTTCGACCTCTCCATCCAACATCTGCCTTACTCGCCAAAACCGATTGAAGTGCAGGTCAAAGACGCCGTGGAGTTGCTCATCGGCGGGCAGCACCAGGGGGACATCCTGGCCTTTCTGCCGGGTGCTGCGGAGATTCGCCGCACGGCGCGGGAGTGTGAGCCGCTGGCGCGGCGGGTCGGGCTGCTGGTGCTGCCCCTGCATGGGAGCCTGCCACCCAAGGATCAGGACCGCGTTCTCGCGCCCGCCACTCAACGAAAACTAATTCTTGCCACCAACGTCGCAGAGAGTTCGCTGACGGTCGAGGGAGTAACTGCCGTCATCGACGGCGGACTGGCCCGCATGGCGACAAGTTCCCCTTGGAGTGGATTACCTACGCTCCATGTCGGCCGGGTGAGCAAGGCCTCGGCGAAGCAGAGAGCCGGGCGGGCGGGACGCACCGGTCCAGGCCGCGTACTGCGCCTCTATACCGAGGAGGATTACCTACACCGTCCGGAACAGGATGTGCCGGAGATACTGCGCGCGGATCTCTCGCAGCTTTGCCTTGCTCTGCGTGCCATGCAAATTCCTGATGTCTACGATGTGGACTGGCTGGACGCGCCGCCGGTAGCGGCGGTTGCGCGGGCCGAGTCTCTGCTTGACCGCCTCTGCGGCAAGGGAGGCGTTTCAGAAACCGGGGTACCGGGCATGGCACAGAGACTGGCGCGCTATCCGCTGCCGCCGAGGCTTTCGCGAGTTCTCGTGGAAGCCATGGCGCGTGGCGTGGGCGAGGACGGCTGCGCTGCCGTGGCGCTACTCGCCTCCGGCGTGCAGTTTGCAAAGAACGATCTTCTCTCCGCGATGGAGTTGGAGCAAGACTACCGAACACGGCAGCTTATTGAGCAGCTTCGCAGAATCGCACGGCCTCCCCGGCAGATTCAACACGATGACGACGCCTTGCTCATCTCCGTGCTGGCTGGCTTCTCTGATCGAGTCGCGCGGATGCGTGCAGGCAACCAGGTGCTGCTCTCTTCCGGAGCGTCAGCAGAACTGTCGGGTGAGTCGCCCGGTTATGAGTTTATGGTCGCCGTGGATGCCGAGAACCGAACGGATAAGCCTCTGCCGCTGATTCGAATGACTTCTCGCATCGAGCCGGAGTGGCTGATTGAGCTCTTTCCAGATCACGTCCGCGATCAATCCGGCGTGACCTGGAATCGCGGCGCAGAACGGGTAGATGCCGTGAGCGCGTTGCGCTACGACGAACTGGTGATCCAGGAATCGCGAGGCGCGGTGCCCGATGCAGAGGCTGCCGCCGAGATGCTGGCTCTGAAAGCGATGGAGTCCGGCGTCGAGCGCTTCGTTGATGTTCCTGCATTTGACGACTTCCTGGCGCGCGTCGAGTTCGCTGGCTTCGAGCCACCAGACATTCCGCAAGCCATCCGTGACCTGTGTTCAGGGCTGCGAAGCTTTGCCGAGTTGAAGAATGCAGCGGCGGAATTGGTTTCCGTGCTCGAGAGCAAGTTTGTTCAGCCACGCCTGGGGGAGATCGCTCCGACTCGCATTCGCCTGCAAAATGGCCGTCAGACAAAGGTTCACTACGAGCGCGGCAAAACGCCGTGGATTGCATCCCGATTGCAGGACTTTTTCGGCATGAGTGACACTCCGCGGGTCGGAACTCAGCGCACGCCGGTAGTGGTTCATCTGCTCGCGCCGAATCAACGTGCGGTACAGACAACCTCGGACCTTGCTGGATTCTGGGAACGCCTTTATCCGCAGGTGCGCCGTGAATTGATGCGGCGCTATCCCAGGCACTCGTGGCCGGAGCGGCCGTAGCACTGTTGTAAGTTGACAGCTTGGGCGGCGGCAGCGCTCCATGCGAAGATAGATAAGGAAGCCGGGGACGCGCGCAAGGGATGGACACATCAACGATTCGCAGGATATTCAAGGCGTTTCAATACCGGGATTTCCGTCTCATGTGGTTTGGCGCCTGCATGTCCAGCATTGGCACCTGGATGCAGATTGTGGCGCAGGGCTGGCTGATCTACCGCCTAAGCCATTCGGCTTTCCTTCTTGCCCTTGATCAATTCTTAGGCGGCATCCCCATCTTCCTTTTCTCGCTGATTGGTGGCGTTGTGGCGGACCGCGCCGAACGGCGCAAGATTTTACTCGTCTCGCAATATGTGCAAATGTCGAGCGCCATCCTGCTGACGATTCTGGTGGCGACAGGTGCTGTGCACATCTGGCAGATTCTCTGCCTCTCGTTTGTCTCCGGATTGGCGCAGGCCTTCGGCGGACCTGCCTACCAGGCTTTGATCCCCACCCTGGTTGACAAAGAGGACATACCAAACGCCATCGCGCTGAATTCAATTCAGTTCAACCTGGCGGTCACCGTCGGCCCGGCTCTTGCCGGTCAGGCGTTGGCTAAGCTGGGAGAGAAGTGGTGCTTTGGGCTGAACGCTCTTTCCTTCCTCGCGCCGGTCATTTCGCTTTCCATCATCTCGGCCACATTCCTGCCGCCTGCAACCAAAGAGTCGATGTTCGGCAGCCTGAAGGAAGGCATCAAATTTGTTCGCCGGCAGAACTCCATGGTGGCGCTGATTGTGCTGGCCTTCTGCATGACGGCCTTGAGCATGCCGTTGCGGACCTACATTCCGGTATTCGTCAAAGACATCTTTCACCGTGGACCGGAGACCTACGGCACCCTGCTTTCGATGATGGGGATCGGTTCCATCTGTGGCTCGCTGGCCGTTGCCAGCCGGGGAAACATCCTCAAGAAAGGGCGCGTTGCCCTCATCATGATCATCTGTCTGGGCTTCGGGATTGTAGGGTTTTCCATCTCCCGGTCACTGCCGCTGAGCTACGCCATGCTGGTACTCGTGGGGGCCTCGATGATGGCGGCGTTCGCCACTGTGACGTCGCTGGTGCAACTCACCACCACCAACGAGATGCGTGGACGCGTGATGAGCGTCTATAACTGCGCATTCCGCGGCGGCATGCCGATGGGAAATCTGATGTCGGGGTGGATTGTCCCGATCTTTACGGCGCCGGTCGTACTGGCCATCGACGGCGGACTGCTAATTCTTGTGGCTTTGTACTTTCTGCTGGTGCAGCGGCGAGCCGCAGCTCTTTGAAGCGCTGATTTCGGCAGCGCCACAGAGTAATTCCCGGGATTCGATATTGCCTATCTCAATGAATCGTTGAAGCCAACGCTGTATGCGCTGCCGGCCCCAGGCTGAATGCGTACCACGCGGTGCATCCCATCACCGCTAGAGCCAAGCCCGCGACAGCGGACACATATCCCATGCGAACTTTGCCTTGATCAGTCTGAACCAGCTTCCAGAGAATTGCACCGGACCACGCGCCGTTTGCAATGTGAAACACCGTTCCCAATATCCCCACGAGTAACAGCAGCATCGTGACAGCGTTGGCCGTCGATGAACTCCATGGATGAAATCCCGCAGCCGTGCTCGCGAAAACTGCTTCCACCGGCACACCGGCGCCGCGCACCTGCGACGCTCCCCAGCCGCGCATCATCCCCACGTGGGGAAGCAGGAAAGCCAGGATCGCCAATCCGCTCCATCTCTGGAGGAAGTAGCGCAACTTTCCGCCGCGGTCGCAGCGCTTCACGTCATACTGCAGGCCTTCCTTGGCAATCAGGTACAGCCCGCTTCCTGCTTGCAGCAGCATGGGAACCAGAACCATCAGCAGCGCAGCACCCGGCAGGAGTGCGAGCGCGCGGTGGACAAACCCGACCGAGTGCTCGTACATCTGTTGGTCCAGGCCGGTCAGGACAATCGAGAAATGCACGCACACAAACACGGTTAACCACAATCCAACCGCAGTGTGGAACTTCCTCGGCGGACGCAGTTTTCCGCACTTGCATCCCGGCTTCGCCGCAGCCTCCGCCTGTAGAAGAGGATGGTTATAAGCCGTCGCTGAAATGCTCCCCGCCACCTGCGGCTTTGCCATGGCGGCGTTTGCCGCGTTCGTTTCCATTGGAATTCCTCCGTCATATGGGCGGGATATCCGCAAGTTCACTTGTCCGAGCGTACATTTAGAGTGCTTCGAAATCCTCTGCCCGACAAGACAAAGATATTTATGGATGCTATACGCAGAAGCAGGGGAGCCCACCTTTCCGCACTCGAACACAACACAAGAAGGGCTGGTGACAGTTTTTTCGCTCTATAACTTTAAGCATATTTGTGACCCTGGGAGATTCTTGTAGTCAGCCGCTCACTACTCATGCCAATCTGGAGCCGCAGAACGGATGCGCCTTTCAGGGGGAGCCGTGCCATTTGTCACCATCGAAAACTCGCCGCTGGCGCGTCGCTCGGTGCAGATTCACTACCGGGAATTCGGAGCCGGGACGCCGCTTGTCTTCCTTCACGGTGGGTGGGGCTATCACGTCTATCCCATTAACAAGCAGTTGAACTCGCTCAAGAATTTTCGTGTCCTTATCCCTGACCGCAGCGGCTATGGTCTTTCCACCAGGATGGCGGAGTTCGGTCTGGATTTTCACATCCGCGCGGCACAAGAGACCTTCCTCTTCCTCGATGCCCTCGGTATCCGCGATGCGATGCTCTGGGGGCACAGCGACGGCTCCGTCATAGCCGCACGGATGGGGTTGATGGCGCCGGAGCGCTGCCAACTCCTCATCCTGGAGGCGTTTCATTACTTCCGGCGGAAGATCTCGTCCCGTTCCTTCTTTGAAACAATGGTCTCTGCGCCGGAGAGTTTCGGAGAGCGCGTCTCGTCGGTGCTCGCCCATGAGCACGGGGAAGATTATTGGCGGGAGTTGCTCCAGATGGAGGGACGAACGTGGTTGAACATCGCGAAACTGGCCGATACCGGCTCTGAAGATCTCTACGACGGCAGACTCGGCGAGTTGCGCGTTCCAACCGTGATCATCCACGGCGCTCGCGATCCGCGCACCGATCCCGGAGAACTCGCAGCGGTGCAAGCTGCGCTTCCCTCCGTTCAACTTCGGATGATCGAGTCCGGGGAGCACTGTCCGCACACCGAGAGCCGGGCAGCAGAGTTTTTCACTCACGAACTTCTGGATGCCTTGCCGAGGCCTTATTAGCTGGCTCGCCCCAAAATATTTTGACATCGAGCTGGAGCTGACGTAATCTCATCCACCTGCCCGCCAGCACTGAGGAACGACATGCCTAGCCGAAATATCTACGAGATCGATCTCGACAAGAATGCTGCGAACTTTGAGGCCCTTTCACCGCTGTCCTTCATCCGGCGTACCGCAGCCGTGTACCCGGGTCGTACTGCGGTCGTGCACGGGGATCTGCGTCGAACATGGCGCGAAACGTATGAACGTTGCATCCGGCTTTCGTCCGCGCTAAAACGGCGCGGCATCAACCTTGGCGACACGGTCGCGGTGATGGCGCCGAATGTCCCCGAACTGCTGGAGGCCCATTTCGGCGTGCCCATGGCAGGTGCTGTTCTCAATGCCCTCAACATCCGCCTGGACTCGGAGTCGATCGCATTCATTCTTCAACACAGTGAAAGCAAGGTCTTGATCACCGACAGCGAGTTCTCAGGCGTAGTTGGCAAGGCCCTGGAGCGAATGTCGGAAAAGCCGCTGGTAATCGATATTTCTGACCCTCGGGGCAAAGGTGGTGCGCTCCTGGGAGAACTGACCTATGAGCAGTTTCTCTCTGAAGGCGATCCCCAGTTTGCCTGGGAAATGCCCGTTGATGAGTGGCAGGCAATCTCGCTGAACTATACCTCTGGGACTACGGGAAATCCGAAGGGAGTTGTCTACCACCATCGCGGCGCCTATCTCAACGCCATCGGCAACGTGCTGACCCAGGCGATGCCCCACTTCCCCACATATCTTTGGACATTGCCGATGTTCCACTGCAATGGATGGTGCTTTCCCTGGACGATAACCGCTATGGCGGGCACCCATGTTTGCCTGCGCCAGGTGACGGCGAAGGGAATGTACGATGCCATCGCCGACTATGGCGTGACCCACATGTGCGGCGCCCCAATTGTGATGGGAATGCTGGTGAATGCTCCGCCTGAGAGCAGACGTGAGATACCCAGAGGCGTACAGATGATGACGGCTGGCGCCGCTCCGCCGGCTGCGATTATCGAGAAGATGCAGGCGATCGGCTTTGAAGTCACGCACGTCTACGGGTTGACAGAGGTCTACGGGCCCGTAACCGTCTGCGCATGGCAGGAAGCATGGAGCGACCTGCCGCCTGCGCAACAGGCCGTCTATAAAGCTCGCCAGGGCGTGCCCTATGTAACTCTTGAAGGTGTGATGGTGGGTGACCCGCTTACCGTGCTGCCGGTCCCCTCCGACGGAAAAACAATGGGCGAGATTTTCATGCGCGGCAATACCGTCATGCGTGGGTACCTGAAAAATCCGCGGGCGACCCAGGACGCATTTGCCGAAGGCTGGTTCCACACCGGGGACCTCGGCGTGATGCACCCGGACGGCTACATTGAGGTGAAGGACCGGCTGAAGGACATCATCATCTCAGGTGGTGAGAATATCTCCACCATCGAAGTGGAAGGCGTGCTCTACCGCCATCCCGCGATACTTGAGGCCGGAGTAGTTGCGCGGCCCGATGCAAAATGGGGCGAGACGGTCTGCGCGTTCATTACGCTCAAAGACGGTGAGACGGCAACTGCCGAGGACATCATTGCCTTTTGCCGGGAAAATATGGCGCACTTCAAGGTGCCACAGACTGTAATCTTCGGCCCCCTGCCAAAGACGTCAACCGGCAAGTTGCAGAAGTACAAGTTGCGCGAGGGCGCAAAAGCAATCGCCGCCTCTATTGCGACAAAGCAAGGCGACTGAGAAACATCCCGGCGTTGAGAATCACAATTCGGTTCAAATCAACAGACGCTCGCGCCCGAAGCCGGGCGCGGGTAACTTCCTGCGAATCCTGAATCCGGTTCGAATCCTATGCTGCGGGCGCGCTGTCTTTCTTTCCGGACGCCTTGGCCGGATCGTCGTTCACCGCATCCTTGAAATTCTTGATTCCCAGTCCCAGTCCCTTGCCCAGTTCCGACAACTTGCTAGGCCCAAACACGAGCAGAGCAATGAACAGAATCACGATCAAGTGCATCGGTTGCAACAGCCCTTCAAACATTACCGCCTCCAATGGCACCGTGGGTGCCAGCGCCTCTAACGCACGACTGTAAGTTTACCTGTTGAGTGTATAGGCGAGTTGTGACGAGCTTCACAACTCAAGACAATCTTTCGATAGGCAGCAACTGCCGCGGAAACACAAATGATGAGGGCTTAAACATCTGAATCCTATGGGGTGAAGTCCGTGCTCAGGCCCGTGAGTCCGGAGATTGATGCGGCTCGCCGGGTCCAGATTTCCTTCTGCTGCCCAGCTTATAGCCAAGGTACTTGCACGCGTCCCTGAACAATGCGCTCGGAATGAGATGGGGGGCAGAATGCGCAAGAAACCGGACCTTCGACTGCACAAATCGCAGTCCTTCGCCCGAAGTTCCTCCAAACTCGCGCAACATCCACGCGTGCTCTTCATGGAGTTCGCCGATGTCCCTGTACCGCTCGAACTCCTGCCACCAGGTATAGTCATGCGAGTGATACACCTCGGCTTCCGCCACATAGGCAATCTTCCAACCCTCTAGCACAAGCCTCCCTGTCACCACCGTATCTTCGCCGAAGTTCACGTCCAGGGGGAAACCTCCCACCGCCTGCAGCGCAGCCCGTCTGTAAGCTCCAAATGAGTTCGAAAAGAAAATCGTCTTGAAGCCCAGGGTCGGAATGCTGCTTATGGAATGCAACTCCGACACTGGCGAGTAGTTGAACAGTCTGGCGTGAGTTTCAATCGGTCCTGCTTCTTTTCGCGGCAATTGACGTCCGTACGCGGCTCCCACTTCGGGGTTCTCGAACGCCCGCAACAGGCATGAGATCGCATCGCAGTCGGCGAGCAGCGCATCCTGGGTCAGGTAGATCAGCACCTCGCTCCCCGCCGCCATATCCACCGCCAGTTGCCGCGTTGCGCCGTGCCGAAAATCCCGGCGAGCGATTCTCTCCACGCGAAACCCATCCCGAAGTGCGAGCTCCGCCGTCCCATCATCAGATTCTGAATCAATCACGATGATCTCTTCCGGACTGGCGGACTGAGCTTTCAGTGCTGCGGCAAAGCTGCTCCACGTTTCGCGGGCGTTCAGCGTCGGGATACAGATAGTGAACTTCACGTCCAAATGTCCTTTCCCATGACCCAGGCGGAGAAGCCGCAATGACTTCTTGTTGACCGCCTTATCGAGCTAACAATATTTGTAGTACATCGACTTCATCATTCGCCGCAGCCTCGGAAATCTCTTGGCCGCGCTCGCTTCTTCTGATTGGACGAAGTGTTCCGGAGCCTCGCCACGCCGCACCGAACGCAGGTACCTCCTATCTTTCCCTTCATAGGCCATGGATACTTTGTGAATCATAAACACTGATTCGTCCGCGAGATAAGAAGCAAGCTCATCGGCGCCATAGAGCTTTAACTGGATCGCAGCCGAGCCTGGACTTCGCATCGGGTTCGCGCCCAGCGAAAGGGCGAGCGTTGGCAGAATGACTTCTTCAAGCGACGGTAGCGGCGAGCGCTCCACGAGCCGCATCACTTCCCCGGTCTTCACGTTCTCGATGATCTGATCGACCAATGCCTTGCGGAATGTCTGGCCCGGATTGAAGCAACCTGCGGGCTTCAAACAGTCAAAGGCATGAGACCACCGGCTCCATTGAAACAGAAAGTGCCGGCCGATCTGCCATTCGGAATACGGAGGGTCGCCGAGCATGTGAAAATTCGTGGCGATGTATTGGGAGTCCCTCATCAGTTCCTGGAGAAACTGCTCCAATCCGCTGCGAACCACGAGCATGTCGGAATCGAGTGTCACCAGGAAGTCGTATTCGACGCCGTCTTCGTGGAGTTGCCTCATCAGTCCAAAGTGGAAGTAGATTACCTTTCTGTGTTGAAGTGGTTTTGAGTATCTGCACCGCTCGACATTCAAGTCGACAGCCTTCGCCGCAAGCGCTGGATCGCTGCCGCCATCAAACAGCATGATCGTCGATCCGGGGAAATACATTCTTATGGATTCAATAAGATCCGCAAAACATTCCGGATTGTCATGGGCTAGGACTCCAAAGATGATCATTTCGAGCCAGGTATCCTCATGCTTTCTCAACGCATTCGCGATAAAGATCAGTTAGCCTCTGGCCAACGTCGTCCCACGTTTCCGGCGTGATCTCCGTCTTCCGCACGACGCTGCTGTGTTCAACTGTTGCTGCTTTCGCAAGCATATTCAGGACGCCTTTCCCGATGCTCGCATCTGAGCCTGGGTCCACGTACTCGGCTTCATCTCCTAACAGCTCGCGAGTTCCACCACACCGTGATGACACAACTCCGCATCCCGCCCAGTAGGCTTCCAGATCCACCAGCGACAGCACCTCGAACCAACTCGCTGAAATGTGTACCCGAGCCCTGCGCATCACGTTTAGTGTCTCCTCGTGCGTGACCGCACCCAGGTACCGGCTGCCCGAGTTCGAAACCATCTCTCGAAATCGCTTGCAATAACTCCGGTGATTCTGATTCTCGCCGCCGACGAAGACTCCCCGCAATCCCAGGCTCTCCAACACTCGAAGCACTGCAATCTGGTTCTTGCGCGCTTCGATTCTACCGACGATGCAACAGTCAATATCCCGCTCGCCCGAGGTGCCATCTGCACTTGCTTGGCCTTCGAACCCGTTTCGGAGGCATGCAAACTTCTCTTCGGGAATCTTTCCGAAGTTGCGTAATATGTCCCTCTTCTCTTTGTCCGTCAACACAAGAATCCGGTTAACCCCGGCGAGCACTCTATGTTGAGACTCACGCATCCCGTCAGCCAGCATACTCAATGTTGGCCTTGCAAGTTGCGGATAACGGAACGACCTGAGAAGGCTCCGCAGATACTCCAGTCTGCAAAATCCCAGTGCGCCTGAAATAAGACCCACAAGCCCCCCCCTGCCCTCGCGCTCGAAGCGCTCAATCTCCTCGTAGGAGTGGTGAATTGAGGAGAGAACAATCGGCTTGGCGAACTCCCTGGCGCGCAGAAAGGAGCAATAAGTGTCTACGGGGCGGTCGATGTTCGTCAGGTGGATCAAATCAAATCCCGAGAGGTCGGCGCGGAGATCATCCAATAGAACGCCTTCAAACCGCCGTCCGCCGTCCTTCCCGCCGCGCTTTCCAGCTTCGATGTAGCGCAACACTTGGAGGACGTCGCCACCGGGTTTGTCCGTGGCATCAACCCGCATCGGATAAGCTATGCGCATCGCCTCGTTGCCTCTCCGAAAACTCATTCATGCCGTTCCATAGCCACAGAAGAAGCATCGTTTTGTAGCTGGTGAAAATGTCTATGAAGCATGCCGTAAAAAGCACAACCACAACGAAGTCTCGAAAGGCACATCGAGTGTCGGATTGCCGCTTTAGAAGCGCCCGCACGAAGAAGCCGAAGGCGAAAAGCCCGGCAAGGCCACACTCAATGAAGATTCTCACAAAGTACCCGTCCACCGCAGCCGAGCCAAACGAAGGCCCCAATCCAATGATCATCGAATCAAAACTGCTACAGGCGGTTTTGAGTAATGCAGCCCAGCGATAGGCACGGATCATTCCACTCGCATCACGCTCACTCACAAATGCGAAATCACCAGCATCGATGAACGCACCCTGGAAATAGTCTTCCGCTCTTCGGTAGGTTGGGACAGAATCCCACAGAGAGCGAGTCTCCTGAAGTGAAAGCGAAGACGAGGAACTCTTCAATCGATTGACAAGTGACTCTGCATTCTCTCCCGTGTTGGGATTCGATTGAATCCAGGCGCTGCCAGCCCATGCAACCAGCAGAATTGCAGCGATCGCCGCGGACAATCTCAACTTCGTCTTGCTCCGGGAAATCATACGAAGCACAAAGCCAACTGCCGTCCCAATGAATGTCACTCGCGAAGCGGTCATCACTAAGAGAATAAGCGCCGCAGCCGCACTGAGTTTCTTCCGCTCTTGATAGCCGAAGTAACACAGAAAGAACGCCGCAACCACCGCCAGTTCGTAAGGTCCATTTGTATTTCCGCTGGCCCTCACGGCATTGAACTTGCTTGCCACTGGTATCAGCCGAATCGACTGGAGCACAACCACGACGCACAAAACATAAAAATAGATTCTGAGGCCCCGCCATATTCGAACCCCGCCGGCAAGCAATACATAGCCAAGGTAGTAAAACACCAGGTACTCAACCAGTCGGATTGTGAAAAGCAATGCGTAGATAAACTCAACGCGCCCCATCCACCCATTCCAGGCGGCTGAGACGAAGTTAATCAACACAAATATGAGGTAGGCGCGGAGCGCCTCCGAGCGCGGAACCTTCCAGAGATCTCCCCGCAGTGCCAGTATTACGAAAGTGATCAGGATCAACAGGTCGTCGACCCTCAGTCCCGCTTCGCCCACTCCGCCCAGCAGTACCTTGAATGAGCAGACACACCACAGCAGTATGAAGTACAAAAACCGGTCGCTGGCTCTCAGGCGTTGTATCATCGCGTCTTTATCACCCGCCCCGGAACCCCGACCACGACGGACCTCGGCGGAACAGGCCGCGTAACAACTGTTCCCGCGCCGATCACAGCCCCGTCTCCGATCGTCACGCCATCGAGCACGGTAACGTTGTTGCCCATCCAAACGTCCTGCCCGATCACAATTCCCTTGCGACTTACGCCCTGCTCGAAAATGTCCTCTATACCCTCAAAATTGTGATTCTCTGCCACCAGCGAAACATTCGCCCCAATCTGGCAGCGGTCGCCAATTACCAGCGGCGCGGCGGCTCCTAGAACGGACCGCGGACCGATATAGACACTGTTTCCAATCGTAACGCTCGTCCCCGGATTGTCGTACCGGCTGGTGAGCTGCAGCCAACATCCTTCGCGAATTGTTACGCTATCACCAAGCGTCACGCCATCTGTCGACATGCAATCGAGATAGCTGTAAGCGCCTATATAAACGTTTCTTCCAGTGTGCAACTTTCCGCTGTTAAGAATCTTGCAGCCTCTCCCAAGAAAAAAGTTTCCCCGCGCCCGCCCCAGGAACGGCCTCATCAGCGTTCCTCGCAGGAATGGCCCAAGCCCTTTCTGCATTATGTGGAACAACACGGATGCCGAGGATAGATCAGGAGAGATGGCTACCTCCTTGCCGCGAAAGCGGCGCAGAGTCATCCGAACGATGCCGTCAAGCAGCATCAGAGCACCTCCTGGCCGGTGACGTGTCTCGCATCCGTCGGCGCTTCTTCGGATTCAGCCTGCAACAGCGACTCGAACTTCGCTATAAAGGATTCGTCGGAAAACTTTTCAAGAGCATCCTTGTACAACTCAAGAATTTGTTCGCGACTCATCGAGTGGACCTCTCCGATCTTGGCTGCGAACGACTCATCTGAGAATTCGCTGGCGATCAACTCGCGCGGCATAGCTTCAAGAAATACCGGGAGCGGACTCAGAACCATCTTGGCCCCATACAGTATCGCTTCCCGCGCCACGAGCGACATCGACTCAAAGAATGACGGTATGAATATAACGGCATCGACTGGGACCGATTTCCACGGGTCCTTCTGCCAACCATGGAAGGTTACGAATTCAGCAAGCCCAAGCTCGTTTATAGAGCTCTTGAAACGATTTGTGTCAGGCCCGTCTCCGACTACATTCAAATGCGCGCTCGCATTGCGATCTCTCAACAGTCTAAGTACGTTGAGACCGGCAAGGTTGTTTTTCTGCGCGTATTCCACCCGGTTGATCATCCACAGGTCAATCCTGCCCGAAGCAGCCTCCTGCTTTTTGAACGAGAAGTCCCTCTGCTCAGACTGATACCCAACCGCGGGGTACAGGAAGCCGGTGCGTGGAGGATTACCGCACCAGAAGCGCGCCTTCATGCTTACTTCCGTGGCGCGACTGGGCGTAACGATACAGCCGTACAGGCCAAAGACGAATCGATTCGCAAGTGCGTCGCGCAGGCGGCTGACCAATCTGTTCAGGGCTGGTTGCGTTGCGTTGTAGAACTGGAAAGTCTCGCTGTTATGTAGCCATGCGACCGGACGCAGGCCCAACCACCTTAGGACCAGCAATGGAGCAAGACAGAACTCAATGCCAGCCAGATTGAACCACCACTTGCGCACTCCTTGCCTGGCCAGTGGCGAAAGCAGCTGGTGGAAGGACCACATCCGCACTGGAAAGCTCAATATGTTCAAGGGAAGCGCCGGTTTGCACTCAATAAAACGAAGCCTCTCATCATTGCCGATGATGGGGAGAATTGCGTCGCGTGTCGCTGCGGGGCACACGCATACCACCGACTGCGGGCGCAGCTTCAGCATCGTGCGGATCGCCCACGCCATCGCAATCTGCGCTCCGCCAAACGTGTGCGCGTCATCCACAAAGACGATTGGCCGCATCTCTCCTGCTCCACTCATGCCCTTCATGTCCGCGCTCTAATCACTCTTGCCGGAACGCCTGCAACAATCACGTCGGGCGGAACATCGGAGGTTACCACGCTCCCTGCCGCAATCACCGCTCCTCTTCCAATCGTCACTCCGGGCAGAATCGTAGCGTTGGCTCCTATCCACACGTCGTCTCCGATCATAACGCCGAGTTTATCCGTGCGGGAGGGTTGCTCTGTAATTGGAATTCCAGGCACGAACGAATGATTCGAGCCAATAATGGACACACCCTGCGAGATCAAACATTTGGAGCCGATGCGGGTGATTCCGGCGACGCGAATGTTATTCAGTTCGCCAAAATAGGTATCGTCGCCAACTATCAGCACCGCACCGTCCTCGGCGCACGTTACGTAATCCGGCTCAATGGAAATCACGGTATACGCCCCGATGGTCACGTGCTTTCCAAACTCCAGCCTGCAATGTTTGCGGATATGAATTACCGCCCGCGGATCGATCCTGCAGAACTCAAAGCGCGATGCAATTCTTTCCAGCACAAAACGGTCGCGCGCCAGCCGCAACTGGTTGATCAACATTCCCTTCAGCATCTTGATCATTGCACCAGTCCGTTCCTTTCCATCACGAGTTCGGCACTGCATTCTCATCCCCACGGGAAGACTTGAGAACACCCTTATTCATTAGCAGAAGCGCACTACCTGCTATCAGCAGAGTCTCAATGGCGATCATACTCATCATTCCGCCGATTGCTCCCTGCATCTTTATCAGCAAGCTCGCCACCAGTACGTTCAGCACGCCTGCACCCACCAGCATCTGGCTCTGTATCTTCTCAAATCCAAAGGGAATCAATACCAGCATTCCAAGTATCGCGCTCAAAGTAGCAACCAGTGGAAACAGTGCTGCCAGGCGAATGATGGGCACAACGGCCAGCGCATCGCGTCCAAACGTCACCCTGGCAATGGGGTGAGCAAGGACGAGAATCGCCACTCCTGCGGCAAAAGCGATGACCGCCACCCTTCCGATCAGTTTTCTGATAAATGTGGCCGCCTCGCCGCGGGACTCAGCGATCATGCGCACGACCCGCGGGTAGGTCGCCTGGATTACCGGAAAGACAAGGCCAGTGACGGCTCGGATAAAACGGTCAGCAAGGCTGAAATAGCCAGCCTCTGTATTGCCGGCGATTGCTCCTACCAGGAACACATTCGTGTTCGTATACAGAGTGATGGCAGCGGTCGACACAAAAAGGTGTCGCCCATCGTGCAGCATCGAGACAACGCGCTCTCGGTTTGGGAGGAGCACCCGAAGGGAGAACTTTCTAATTCCAAAGACCATCCCGACCAGGCCGGCAAACACCCAGCCGAACGACTGCAGCAGCGTCGCCAGGAATGCATCCTGACGGCTGTGCACCAGCAAAACCACCGATGCGGCCGCCGCGAGTTTGGAAATCCCCGTGATGATCGAGATGAATTGCATTCGTTCCATCCCTTGGAATAGCCAGACCGGAAACAGTGCGCTGCCGATGACAGCCACATAGGCGGCCAGATAGATGCCGCTATCAGCGCGCAATCGTGGAATAAGCACAACCGCGCTTCCCATGATCATTGCGCCAATTCCAACCAAGCCCATCTTGATTGCCATAACGCCGTAGAAGATGCGCGAGACTTCCTCGGGGTCGTGTCGGTGCAGCGCAATCTGCCTGGTCGCCGAGAAATTGAATCCGTAATCTGTCGCTATGATGAAGTACTGTGCGATCGATTGCGAAAACGCAACCAGTCCGTATTGGCTCACTCCAAGCACCCGAACCAGATACGGGAGAAGAAGCATGGGAATGAGATAGTTCATCCCTTGCAACACATAGAGCCACAGCACATTCTTTGCTAGCTCGTTGCCTTCCCGTTTTCCTGCACCAGATAGCATCAATGCCTCTGCAACATATAGGGTCGCCAACCGCAGGATTCGCAAAATGCCTTCAGGACGTCCAACTCGCGGGCAAACTCACAACCCGCGCTGAAACAAAACACTGCCGGTAACGACTTCCCCGATGTGCAAATGGACGAAGAAAGGCTGAGAACTCAGGAAGCGCTGCCCCAGGCCTTGGCAAGGGCATCCATATGGCTACCGTTCGATTTATCTCGCCGGACTCTTGCCAGGAACTGCTGGCTCAACACGATCAAGACGCCGAGCAGCAGTCCTGCAATCATTGCTCCAAGGATGATCAGTATCCGCTTGGGTGCGACATGTTTATCCGGAACAACTGCCGGATCCACCACCTGGATAACCGCGCCCTGTCGCGCCTCATCCAGTTTTGCGGACTCGTACTGTTTTGCAAGGACTTCAAAGATTGTCTCTTGGTACTTTACGTCGCGCAACTTGCGGGCATAGTCCATTCCAGCCTCCGGGATCTTTCCCCGCGGCACGATTAGCTCACTCCCAGAACTCGCCTCCGGCCCTCCCAGTTGCCTCAACTGAAACTGCAATGCTGCAAGTTGTTCCTTCGCCAACACTACCTCAGGATTGGAACCGGTCTCATAGGAGCCCAACGAGCTTAGTTGCACTTCCTTGGCTGTGATCTGGGCCCGTAGCGACGCCACTGCTTCAATGAGCGCTTTTGCCTGGCTGTCGAGCTGAATCATGCCGGAGCTCTGTTCGCTCTTCTTGAAGTTTTCTTCCGCAGAGACCAGGTCACTCTTGGCCTGTTGCAGTTGTTGTCCAAGAAACAACCGTCGTTGCGATGCTTCGGTCACGGCCAGGTTCGCAGAGAATCGCCGGTATTCCTCGACATATGCGTTCGTCATTTCCGCGGCAACATTCGGATCTCGATCACTGATCGACAACCGGATGAGTCCGTCTTTTGGCGTTGCTTCAATCACGCAGTATTTCTCGAACCTCTCGCGTGCGTCGGACATGCGTTTGGCCTTATAGCGTCCCGCCAATTGAAAGCGTTGAATCATGGCGTCTTCGACACTGCGGGACTTGAGCAAAGAAACATACAGGTCCGCCGGGGTCTTCAGGCCCAACCCGCCTGCGATGGGGCTCATGGAAGCCAGCCCGCCAAGCTGCGATACAAACGCCGAACTGAACGGGGTGGACTGTTGCGGCGCAAGAAGCGTGGTCGTCGCCAAGTAGAGATTCGGCATCAGAAACGAAATCACCGCCGCCGCCAAACCGGCAATCAGGGTTGCAACAATGAGCGTCCGCTTGTTCACTCCAAGTAGAATCAGAAATTCCAGCATCGAATCCGTGCCGTCGGCAGAGCCGGGAATCGCCTTCCTCGCGTCCGGGTTAGCGCCCTGCAACTCCGGTATGTTCGAACCTTCGCTTTTCATCGAATCACCGCCAGCGCGGCACCCGTCAGGGCCAGCTGCGAGGAGATTTGTGTCCAGTCCCGCAGCCCGCGTATGAAGTTGCCGGTCTGTATTTTGTTTGGCACTACGATCTGGTCACCGGGGTGTATTCGTAGTGAAGCGAATTTGTCGCCCGTGAACATGCTGTTGACTGCGGTGCTCGCGGTTACCGTGCCATCTGCATGGAGCACGAAGGCATGGTGCATATCCGCATTGGGTTTTCCCTTTCCTGCCAACTTCAGATAATCGCCCACTTTTCGCCGAGGACTGAAGACAAACGACCCGGTGTTGTAGACCATACCAACCACCGAGACCGTCGATGGGAGGTGCGGAACCACGACGCGGTCATTATCCTCCAAGAGAATTGGCGGATAAGCGTCAATGGAGTTCGCGGTAGGCGGCAGCGTCAATACCACGCGTCCGCTGGCCTTGGTGTTTTTCAGTTGCGCAATCAAAGCCTGCTGCGCGGTCTGGCGGGCCGCAAGACTTTGGGCGTCGTCGCCGGCGGCGCCCCTCGCTGCCGCTGAAACTGCTGCCTCGCGTGACTCTGTCTCCAGCGTGCGCGCTAGTTCATCTATGCTTTGTTGCTGCTCGATTCTCGCCGACTCCCGCGTCAATTGTGTCCCATAGATGTAGGCATCCGGAGTCACTCCTCCCGCGCGCTTCAACGCGTCGCGAAGCAGTTCTCCCTCCTCCACCTTGTAAACTCCGGCCCGAACCACTTCACCTTCCACGCGAATATATCGAGGACGCAGACCTTGCGGCACAGCGACATCCGACTGGGAGAAGATGGTAATGCTGTCGTCAGGTTCAAGTTCCAGATTGTTCGCCGGGTCGCCATTCAGTACAGCCTTGCCAAGATCAAACGGAACCAGGCTCGTCGAAAGATCCACGGGATTCACGCGTTGGATAATCGCATAGCTCCAATTGATCTCAGGCGAAGTTCGATGCAGATCTCCAGTAAGCGTTTCACTGCTGACGCTCCCGCGCCCTGGCTCGCTGGAAATTCTTGATTCGGCTCCGTTGGAAGCGTCATCTGAGCCCGGAGTCCTCGGTCCGGCGCTGTCGGCATTAGCACCGTTGGGCTTGGTGCCGCCGGAGGAGCGCCTCGTGCCGATTGGATACTCCGTGCTGCGCCCGTCGACCATACCTGCGCGGTTCATCCAGTAGGGACGCGTCAAGAGTGTCTGTGCGTCCGGAATCAGGTCGCGAACTTTCATTCCCCGTTTCCATGGATATCTTCCGGGATTAACGACATTACCGCGCAAGGTCACGGAGTTTCCAAAGCGTGGAACAATCGACAGTACGCGCACGATGTCACCATCGTTCAGCCGCAGGGCGCGCGCCTCGGCGTCGAGTGGAAACTCCAGCACTGAACGCTCGTGGTGCTCGCCGATTCGCTCCACCGTAATCTTGCTGGAGTCGGCCACCGTGCTCAGACCGCCGGCGGTTTCTATTAGTTCTTCCAGTGGCGTCCCGCTCTTCAATTCGTAAATCGCAGGCGCATTCACCGAACCGGCAATCGCCACCAGTGGGCCCACTGCCGGGTAATACAACACATCGCCGGATTGCAGCCGAACATCCTTCGACTTGTCACCCTTTACCAGTAGGTCATAGAAATCAAGATGCGAAATTGTCTTGCCGTCTCGTTGTACCTGCACATCCCGCAGGGAGCCTTCCGCGGTCGGTCCCCCGGACGCAAAGATCGCGTTTACCAGCGTGCTCAGGGAACTGATCGTATAGGTGCCTGGATAGTGTGCCTGACCGACTACAAATATTTGTATCGAGCGAATCCGCCCGATATTCACCGTGAGATTGAAATTCTTGAAGAGCTTGAGTATCTCGCTCTGTAGTTTCTGGTCGAGATTGCTGTAATGAACTCCAGCCACCTGGATCGGGCCAACGCGCGGAATGTATATCTGTCCCGAGCGGTCAACCACCACCCGCAGATCCGCGTTGATCTGTCCCCATATCCGGATCTGTAATTCATCGCCCGGACCTACGACGTAATCGGCGGGAACCTGCACATGGTCGGTCGGGGCAAAGGTGCTCGGCGGCTGCAGAAAAAGAGACTGACCGAAGATCGGCAGGGCACGGCCGGTAGTGTCCGCAACAATCTGTTCAAATTCCGTATGCGGACGCAAAATCAGGTCAACCTTCTTGCGCTGTGAGGGATTCAACGGCGGAATCGTCCCCCACTCTGGAGTTTCCCTGGGCGCCGTCAGCTCTGGCATCCGGTTCGGCGCTGCGTCCTGCCCCTGCCGCGTTCCACTAGCGTCGGCCGACGAGCAACCCTCGGGCAGCGCGCGTCCGTAAGTCGCCGCCTCGGAACATTCTGCCTGCGAAGGTCGCGTGGGCGCCGTCGAGTCCTGTCCCAGGGAAAGAGTTCCCATCGCAGCTACCGCAAAAAGAGTCAGCCCAAGCCGCTTCAAGAATCCGCACAGGTGCATGGATGAACGCTCGATTCCATATTCTCTATGAATTTCTCTCATTGTCTCACCAAAATGGCCGTATCCTTCGTACGCGACGCACCACTTAAGCTTGAACCGCGCACTGATCCGGAAACGACGCGTTAGGGGTGTGATTCTCTCTTCTTGATTTCGCGAACCGCTTCCTCAAGACCGCTCTGCCAACTTCCCAGCTTGAAGCCGAAAGTTCTCTCGAACTTGCCATTGCATAGAACTGAGTTCAGCGGACGCTGCGCTGGCGTCGGGAATTCACTCGAACTGATGGCCAGAATCTGTTGCAGCTTAAATGTCTCCATCTCGCCCAGCGTCTTGACGATCGCTCTTGCAAACCCGCACCATGAGACTGCTCCCTCCGCCGTCGTGTGGTAGAGTCCTGCAGGAAATTCATCCGCCCCCATCGGCGAGTACTTCCGAACGAGCCGCGCTGTCGCCTCCGCCAGTTGCATCGAACTCGTGGGACCGCCCACCTGGTCATCCACAATCTTCAGCTCTTCCCTCTCGCGGGCCAGGCGGCGAATGGTCAACAAAAAGTTGTTCCCGTTCGCTCCGTAAACCCAGCTTGTGCGCAGCACCAGGTAGCGCCCGCCGGCTGCGGCCACCGCACGCTCTCCTGCCAACTTGCTGGCGCCGTATACATTGAGCGGCGCCGGCTCGTCGTCTTCCGTGTACGCTGTGGCTTTGCTCCCGTCGAAGACATAGTCCGTCGAGTAATGCAGAAACATCGCACCCTGTTTTCGCGCCTCTTCCGCCAGCGTGCCGGCCGCATCGCGGTTAATTGCGTAGGCCGGATCGGGTTGCGCTTCAGCCTCGTTCACCGCCGTGTAGGCAGCCGGATTCACGATCACGGAGGGCTGAACTTCGGCAACCAGTTTTCTGATCGCTTCTCCTGAGCACAGATCGCATTCCGCACGATCCACCGCAATCACTTCGCCCTGTTGCTTCAACAGTGGAAGCAGATCGGTTCCCAATTGTCCCAAGGCGCCTGTAAGTAGAATTCGCATGATGGATTTCCTATTCAAACACTTCGGCCTGGCTCAACAAAATTCCGGCCCGGTCCTTTTGTGAAAGCAACGGCTCGCCGCTCAACGGCCAGCCAATCGCCAACTCAGGGTCATTCCACAGAATGGAGCGTTCACTGGCCGGCGCATAAAAATCCGTTGCCTTGTAGAGCACGTCAGCTGAATCTGAGATCACTACGAAGCCATGTGCAAAGCCTTCGGGAATCCACAACAGCCGCTTATTTTCTGCTGACAGCTCCTCGCCAACCCATTGCCCAAACGTCGGAGAGTGCCGCCGAATGTCCACGGCTACATCCCAGACCGCGCCCGCGACGACGCGCACCAACTTACCCTGCGGCTGCCCAAGCTGATAGTGCAGCCCCCGCAGAACCGGCTTTGCCGAGCGAGAGTGATTGTCCTGAACAAAATTTCTCTTCAAGCCAAACTCTTCAAAGCTCCTCGCGTTATAGCTCTCGAAAAAGAAGCCTCTGTCGTCGCCAAAAACCTTCGGCTCCAGCAGCAGCACTTCTGGAATCTTCGTCTTGATCAGCTTCAATTCTTCCCGCCTGTGGCTGGTGTCTCTTGAATCTGACACCGCCAAAATCGCTAGTGCGAACCAATCCGCTTCCCAGGAAACATCCGTATCTCGAACGATGTGGCGACGTCAGATCTCGCTCCAGCTGCCAGCAGCGGGAAGTTCCAACTTTCATACTGGCTCTTCGCCGTTAGCTCGACTTCGGGCCGGATCATCCACGTAATGTTCGCTGAAAAATCGTCCAACTTTCCGCCTTGCAGAAACGCTCTATCCGCCGACATCCTGCGATAGCTGACCGTTGCCCGGTTGCGCGCTGAAAACCAATACGTACTCGACGCCTGTCCGCCGCTCCCCTGCCTTCCAATCCAGCTGCCGATAATCTGCCCGTTGTTGCGATAACCGTCTGCATAGTGCGTGTTCGAGTAGTAATATCCCGTCAGCCCAAGACCAGGAAGATTCGTATACACGCCCTCCACCCGCAGATCCAGCTTCTCCATCCCCGGAATCTTTGCCAGATAGACCCCCGGATTCATCGCCGAGCGCCTGGGATAGAGCAAGGGCAGAGGCTCGTCTTCCGCAAAACCTTGTGCATAGAGCGTAAGCCAGTTGCGAACCCCCGGGATTCGATAGCTGAAGTCGAACTCCGTTCTGCGGTCTCCCGGTTCGACTGCCTGGCCGTTTCCACTGGAAGAGAATGAATGCAGGAACGTATGCAGATTGAGTGGAATGCCGTACCCGGCAATCACGGCGGTAAGCCCCAGGGCAAATTCGAAGTTCTCCGTCGGCTTGAATGAGAAGTTTGCTCCCCATATGAAGGGTTGCGGATTCAGAGTATGGCTCGCGTCTCCATTCAGGACAAACCCTGGCCCCAGGCGCACGTAATGCACTCCGCCCATGCGCGAAAGAAACACCTCCGAACGCACTGCCCCGAGCCAGCCCAGCTTCAGCGGACTCACCCGGCTCAGCCGCAGCATTGGCATTGCTTCCGCGTTGTTAGACATCACTAACGCCGTGCTTCGTCCCGCTCCCCACCACAAACTCTGCTGACCGAAGCTGAGCTGCCAGTTGGAGAGATTTAAGGAAACATAGGCTTCAATCGGACGAATGCGGCTAATTTCTCCAAATTTCGGCACCGATGCCAGCGGAAGATTGTCGGCCGTCGCTATGGACTGTTGAGCGCTCGCGCTGTACTCGGGAATTGCCGATGCATTCTGATATTCTCCCCGCAGGTAGAAGGCGAGGGGGCCCGACTCAACCCGACCGGAGACTCCTGCAATGCCGTTCAGCCCCTGTCCGTAGGGCCGCCCGTTGTCATCCGCCAGTGTCTGCGCAAAGTGGAACGAATCGCGCAGCGGCGTACCCGAGATCCCCGTAAATCGGCCATAAAGACTCTCGACCTGTGCGCCTCCGTTCGGCTCGCCGTCCATCAGCTTCGACTCGTGAAGCAGTTCCTTATCCAGTGCGGCCAACAATGGCACGGCTAAAACGTCTTCGTCCCCAACGTTTTCATGGGCCTCCGCCAACAACCGCGCACACTCCAGCCGCGTCCACGGGCGTAGTATCGCTGATCCCGTCTGTGAGTAGCCGAGCGCGGCAAGACGGTCGAACGCGTCGTATACCCAGCTATCCAGCGGCACGTAGCTGGAGCCCATCTGGCTCGTCGCCCGCTCCTGTTCGCTGTTTTCGTTCCGCTCGAACTTGCCCCACTTGCGAATGTCGATGTCCGCGTCACTCGACCGCGCCCGATACACCTGCCGTCCGATATACCAGCCAGCCGCGCTGCCGATCACCGCGTCGGCCATAAAATGCTGGTGTCCCTCAACTCGCGCCAGGCTCACCCCGCTAGCCAATCCATAGCTCAATATCTTGGTGAGTGGCCCTGGATACTCATGGGCGATGACGCTGGCGATTGCCCAGCTCACCGCAGCGTGCTGCGACGGAAAGGAACTGCCGCTGTCAAAGAAGTTGCCTCGTCCATTGGCCGTAAAGGGTCGGTCACGGCCCGCCACAACCTTGATCAGCGTTGTGTCCAGGTAAGCGTCAATCGCCGCCTCGCCGCTCAGGAATCCGCTCTCCCGCATCTGTTCATTCTTTGCAAAGCGGCCCCAGAGATACATTCCGCCGCCCACTCCGGCGATTCCCGCTAATCCTGCATTGGAGAGAGTGGCAAAGCGCGATGCGGTCGACGCGCTCTTGGTGACGTGCCCCTCGAGCGCTGTATCGCTTGCCACCAGCCCCACGGCTAGCACGCCGAGAGGCACGGCAAGTTTCCACTCCCGCTCGCGCATGCGAAAGGGCGCCGTAAAAAGCGCTTGCTGATCCTGCAGAATGTTTCTTGGGAGCGATTTAAGGCGGACGCCACGATCATCCCCGTCATCTTCAACCCTGTGAATGGGAGCCGAGGGGCTGGTGGAGGTAGGCGCTGTGGATTGTGCAACCAAGGGGAACGCGAATCCAATCGCCAACACGACCGCAATCCGGCTCCGCACTGTGGTCCCCCAGAAGCAAAATAAGACTCACAAGCCTGCGCCTGCTGAGCCATCACTGGCTGTAACCGAAAATGCCTCTCTCTTGCTGCACCCTACTAAATCACAGACCGGGGCAGAAAACAATCCTGCTCTCGTGCACATACTGGAACGGTCGCAGCGTGGGACCAGTATACCCCCGGTCAGGACAAACGATGGGAGAGCCATCTCATGACTGTCAGTATGCGTTCTGGGCGAAAAAGCCGGAGAAGATTGTCATCAAAATGATTCGCAGATCGAAAATAAAGCTCCAATTCTGGATGTAGTAGATGTCGAGTTCCACACGTTTGGCGATATCCGTATCTCCCCGCAATCCATTCACCTGCGCCCAGCCTGTTATGCCCGACTTCAGATGATGCCTTGCGTTGTAATCGTCAATCTCGTCATTGAACTTCTCAACAAAGTGCGGACGCTCCGGACGCGGCCCCACCACGCTCATGTCACCCAGAAACACATTGAAAAACTGTGGCAGTTCGTCGAGGCTGCTCTTTCGCAGAAACGTTCCAATTGCCGTGCGCCGCAAATCTCCCTCGGTGGTCCAGCGCGTATCTGTTTCCGATGCCGGAGCAACCTTCATCGTGCGGAACTTCAGCATTCTGAAAACCTGTCCGTTAATGCCCACACGCTCCTGCGAAAAAAACACCGGTCCTGGAGAGGTCAACTTCACCGCGAGCGCGATGAGCGCCATCGGGATTCCCATGATGGCCAGGGCCAATGCCGAAAACACTATGTCAAAGCAGCGTTTGAGAACGATGTAACTGATCGTCTCCGAGGGCGCTATGTGAACATCCAGCATGTGCGTCCCGCCTATCCGGAAGAACCGTTCCCGAACCTTTACGTCCACGCCAAAATCCAGGCAAAAGCGAATCGGAATTGCAAGATCCTTCAACTGATCGATAAGCCGGGAGAGAATCGGCAGCATCTCCGGAGAGAGGGCAAGCACCATATCATTGGCAAAGTGCTTCAGGTTCTTGCTCATCAGTTGTTCCAGCTCAAATACCGGAACATCGCCGCATACACTGACCGCCTGCCCCGGTATCCGCACAAAGGCTACCGTCTGGCAGGGCGTCACGCTGCTGTTTTTCAACCGTTCTGAAGTCTGTTGGGCAAACGTGTCTGCGCCAATGATGATGATCCGCAGACGCTCCCATTGCTTGCCGGAGTGCTTCACGATATTGCGGAAAATGAGGCGCAGAAGGCCAACCTCAACCAGCAGGATGCCCGCACTCACGGCAAGAAGAAGCCGCGAATACGATGCGCCACGGTAAAAGAATAGAGCGCTCAAGCCAGACATATACGTCCAGGCGATCGTCTTCAGGCAGTTCCGTATGTCGTTGGACTCAATAAACAAGGACTCAATTCTAGTGACATGAAAATGGATCGAGCACGCAATCCACACCAGCGAGAGAGTGACACAAACGTAAAGATAGTCGTGAGACAGTGGTTGGATCAGTCCAATGCCGCGCAGCCCGGCACCAGCGGTCACAAAGGCCAGCGCGGGTAACAGGTACCAGCAGATACGATAGAAAAACTCGTACAAGCTTACGCGTCGAATCATTGCCCCCCCTGAAACGTCAGAACCGCGAACGTGCTTCTCTGGCTGTAGACATACCAGCCCCCAAGCGCGTACGGCTTGCGACTACTCTCGTTCAACACCTGGGAAAGATTTCTGTTTCGAGCCGTTCAATAAATTGCGCTTAAAATATCGCGGAAAACCAAAACAGCTACTTCCAATTAAGATGCGGATTTTGCCGAAACGGGGAATGTTTCGTTGAATCCAAGAAAGTCCTGTGACTCCATTGTAGTTCAGCTTGCATCGAGCAATCTAGCACTAAAGTTCTAATCACCCTCTGGCAAGTTCAAAAATGGTTCGATTCCCGAGACGCCCAAACTGGAAACATCCTCATTGGATCGCGGCCAATGAAGGCCGATGAAAGTCGCCTTCCATTGTGTTAGGACTCAGTCCCAGCAGTTCGGCGTACAGTTTCTCGTGCGCTCTCACCATGGCAACCGCCGGAAATCGGACTTCAATGCTCGCTCTGGCTCGCGCTCCAATGGATTCACGCAACACTTGATCAGTGCAGAGTTGACGCCCCAGGCAGGCCATTTCCTCCGGTTCGCCAACGGCGGCAAGGAACCCGGTCTCCCCGTGTTTTATGAGTTCCGGATTTCCGCCGGCAATGGTCGCGATTACTGGTAACCCGGAGCACATGGCTTCCGCCACAGAGTTGGACATTCCCTCGGACTGTGAACTGCAGATGTAAGCGTCCATCGCCCGGTAATATGCTTGCGGCATCCTGGTACCGGGAACGATGCGTATCACGTCTGCAAGCCCATTGGCACAAATCTGTTGCCTGACCTGCGGCAGCGTGCCGTGATCCACTCCAACAATCAGAAACCGGCTGTTTGCACACTCCCGATGAATCAGCCTGGCCGCTTCAATGAAATCTCCATGGCCCTTGCAGGCAAAGAAATTCGCCACAATTCCGAAAACAACGTCATCATCATGAAATCCCAACTCCTGGCGCAATGCGCTGTCACGGCCTGAGGAAAAAGTCTCCAGATCAACTCCATTGGGTATCGTGTGAATCTCATCTGCCGCCACGCCGTCCACCTCCGCCGTCTCCTTCGCAATCGCCGCACAATTGGCGAGGATCGCATCGGCAAGTTTGAACGGAAAACGGTCAATCCATGTCAGAATGCGGCTGCCCCGGCGCGGAAGCGCCGAGAGGCTCCTCCTTCCAACTATGAACACCGGCACTCCGGCCAATTTTGAAACCAGTGCTCCCATCACGCTCGGCACCGGCAGAAAAGCATGCACAATCTCCGGGCGCTCCTCGCGCAGGATGCGCAGCAGTCGCAATGCTCCCAGCGCAAGCCACGGAATCCTCCCGAGAGCAAAATTTCCTTCAGAGGGAATATTGAGCTTGAATACCCGGCTGAACACACCTCGGTAGTCATAAGAGTTTTCCGGCTGCCCATCCCCAAGAATCGCCAGCACAGGCTCAAATCTCGCGCGATCAAGCCCCTTCGCCAGATAGAGCAACTGGCGCTGCGGCCCAGCAAGCGTCATGCTTGGCGCAAGGAACATCACGCGTACCGGTGAAGTCCGCTCGCCACAGACGCCAGCCCCAATCTTATGATCGCGTTTCATGAGCATCGACAATTCCTGGTAAATAGACGGATTTTGGAGCCAGATGTTGCAGCGTCCTAATATAGAAACTCTCATGCGCCCGCACCATCGCCGCAATCGAGTGCCGAGCCAGCACCCTTGCCCGCGCGGCCGCTCCCATCCGCACACCCAGTGAGGGGTTTCCGATGAAGCGCTCTGCCGCCGCCACAATCGCTCCCGGATTGCGCGGCGCAATCAGAATACCTTCCACCTCACTGTCAATCGCTTCCAAAATCCCTCCAACTCCGGTGGCGATGACCGGCTTTGCGCAGGCCATGGCTTCCAGCACTGCGTTACCGAAGCCTTCCGATTCCGAGCTGCATACATAGAGGTCGAGCGCAGCGTAAACCAGTTCTGGCTTAAGACTGCCGCTGATAATCCTGCACACTCTTTCCAGCCCAAGCGCTTGAATCTGCTGCTTGACCCCTTCAAGCGTTCCTCGGTCGTTTCCCATCAATACAAACCGCATCTCAGGATGCAGTTGATGCAGAATCTGCGCCGCCGTTACAAAATCCGCGTGCCTCTTGCAGGGTCGGAAGTTCGCAACCATTCCAGCCACAATATTCTCACTCCGCCACCCCATCTCCCGGCGCAATTCGCTGCGCGCTCCAGGATGAAAAAGCTCGGTATCGACGCCAATATGAATGGTCTCCACATTTTTCTTAAATCCATCTAGGTTGACCACTTCTTCGCGCAGAGCCTTGCTGATCGTCAGCATTGCATCAACCCGCGTCATCGCCAGGCGTTCGGCAAAGGTCTTCCAACGCTTTGTTCGATACACCGAAACCGAGGAACGGCGATTGGCAATCAGCACTGGGACCGGATGAAAAACCTCCGCCGCCGCGCTCATGAACAGTGTCCGCTCCGGCAGAAATGCATGGAGGATGTGGGGCTTGAAGATACTCAACGTCTTGGCCAGCTTGCCAATTCTCCGCCCGAACAGGAGGGGGCTCAACAAGGAAGACGTGGATGCATCGGAGAGCGTTACGTCTGCCTCGTACGTCGCTCCCCGCTCCCCTGAAGGTCGGCCGGCAATCAGCAAAGGTTCGAAAATGTCGCGATCCAGGTGTGAAATGAGCTGGAGTAGCTGTCTCTCGGCTCCGCCGGTATCAAGACAATGAATGACGAATGCGACTCGAACCCGTTCAGGGTTGGAAACTCTTCTGGTCATCATGTCGGAATCTGGCCGCTCAAGAGACTGCATAACCGCTTACCTCATCACAATAGAACACCCCCACCGGCATCCTCCGATGGGGCGAGAATAGCACAAAACTACTCATTCTGATACGCTTGCGCCGCCCCTTCGCGCCTTCCCAGGACCGCCCAATAGCACCTTGGTGTGCGATCTCAATCAACCCCGCAAATACTTGCTTATTAATCTCTTAGATGTTCAAAGGAAAGACGAGGTTGTAAGCTGTAAAGCGGCTCGGTTCCCCGCATGGCCCTTGGTCTTGCGCGCGCCCACTAGGATATGCTCGCACCAATGGCCTCTCAGCTGCCGGAGGCTTTCATTCTGGTCAGGGTCTGAATTCCGCTCGACGATTGAATCGAACCAGGGTGCAACATTGCTGGCCCTCCTCCTTCAACTTGCGGCCCTCCGCATCGAGCCGCTTTAGGAGATGGAGTTCATCAGCGAGTTCGCATGAATATTGTGGCCCTAATCTCGTCGAAGCTCGCCGGCTCAAGCGTCAAGAAGAAGATTCTTCGCGCCGCGATCATTGCCGGTAGCGGCATTTTCCTGGTCCGCATCGCGATCGCCGCAAAGGAGATCGTCGCCGCCAGTGTCTTCGGAAGATCTGACACGCTGGATGCCTTCCTGCTTGCGGTCATGATCCCCACTTTCCTGGCTACCCTGCTCTCGGAATCGATGAATCAGGCGCTTGTTCCAAAGCTCATCGAAGTACGCGAGCGTCAGGGAAAACCCGCGGCTGAGCGGCTCGCTTCCGGCGCCATCTGCTTCAGCACCGCCCTGCTGCTGGTGATTGCACTGGCGCTGGCTGCCGTGGCGCGTCCGCTGGCTTCGCTCGTGTTTACCAGCTTTTCTCCCTCAAAGCTCGATCTGGCCATTCATCTCTTCTATATCACCCTGCCGGTTGCCGTCTTCTCGGGAGTCGCCAGCAATTGCGCCGCCGTGCTGAACACAACGGGAAAGTTTGCCTTCCCCGCTTTGATCCGCATCCTCTCACCAGTGCTCATGATTGCCGCAGCGCTCACTGCTACGCGTTATATCGGCATCTTCTCGCTTGCCTTTGCGATGCTCTTCGGAGCCGCGCTGGAGGCTGCCTCCCTCATGTGGCTTATGGCTCGCCATGGCTATCCCTTCAGGCCCAGGCGGGATGATCTGATCCCCAGTGCGCATCAGGTAGGAGCCCAGTACGGACTCATGTTGATCACCGGAGCTTTAACGACCGGGGTGACCTTGGCAGACCAGTCCATGACCGCGACCCTCGCCCCGGGCAGCCTGTCGGCCCTGGTTTATGGAAGCAAGCCGGTCGCCTTCCTCGTCGGCCTTCTGTCTTTGTCCATCGCGACTTCGATGTTTCCCTATTACTCTGAAATGATCGCTAAACGCGACTGGGATGGATGCCACGACACGATCACAACCTATGCAAAGCTGACTGCGCTGGTTACTGTACCCATCATGGTATTCATGATTTTGGGTTCCCACTTTCTGGTGCGCGTCATCTTTCAGCATGGGGCGTTTTCTACCGCCGACACAGAAATCGTCGCCCGCGTCCAGGCCATGTACGCCATCCAGATTCCCTTCATAATTGTCGGCCGAGTATTCAACCGCTTTCTAGTGGCGATGAAACGAAATGACCTCGTACTGATCTGCGGCGGCGTCAACTTGAGTCTGGATATCATTCTCAACCTCGTTCTCATGAGATTGATGGGTGTGTCCGGCATTGCCCTCGCGACATCTTTATTCGCCGTGAGTTCTTTTTTCTTCAACGCATTCTGGGCTTTCAAGCTGGTAAAGCGCGCTCGTCTCCAGTTCCCTTGCCCCATCGCCGTTCAGAATTCCTGATTGACTTGAAGTTCTTACTATCGAACTTATCGATTGCGGAGGTCACAACTTGTTCTCGCTCCTGAGTAAGCTTTATCTCGATCTTCGAATGCGGCAACTCAAACGGCAGGGGCTGCAAGTCGGACGGGACTGCCGTATCTTCAAAGTCACCTTCAGTTCAGAACCCTGGCTCATTTCGATTGGAGACCGTGTCACGGTCGCCAGCGGAGTTCAGATTCTCACCCATGACGGAGCAACCTGGCTCATTCGCGACGAAAGTGGCAGACGGTTTCGTTTTCAGCGCGTGCGAATCGGAAATGACGTAATGATCGGAGCCAATGCGGTCATCATGCCTGGGGTTTGGATTCAGGATCGCTGCGTCGTCGGCGCCGGATCAGTCGTGACCAAGAGCGTGCCTGCCGGTAGCATCGTCGCAGGTGTGCCGGCCCAAAGGATTGCAAATTTCGACGACTACGAGGCGCGGGTCCTGGCCACCTTCCCCACGCAGGCAAGGATGAAGGGGAACACCTGGCGCGAACGAGTCACCAGCATCGTGGACGATAACTTCGCGCCGTTTCTGTGACCGCTGAAAAACAAAAGAACCGGCCTGGCGCTTGTTGCGCGCCAGGCCGGTTGGCTTGTCCAGTTTGCTGCTCTATTTCTGCAGTCTCTCCACCAGGATGTAAGCGTTGAAGCTGCCGCCCACGGGAGTTCCGCCGGAGC
>Ga0181531_10000087_pt1 | contig 70567 bp, 58 predicted proteins | sample PEATcosm2014_Bin_38_FD_119743 | JGI IMG/M metagenome (GOLD analysis project Ga0181531, IMG submission 119743) | Peatland microbial communities from MTU Mesocosm Facility, Houghton, MI, USA - PEATcosm2014_Bin11_10_metaG | ecosystem: Environmental > Terrestrial > Soil > Wetlands > Peat | place... | reverse complement strand
GGCTGCTGGGCCCAATTCGGGTTTCCGCCAGCGAGCCAGAATAGCAGCAGCGCCAGCACCTTCCCCTGGTGGCGAATAAAAATGGCGTTCCCTCGAACCGATAACCTTGCGCGACACGTTGGTAATGCTTGGACGCTGCGCCGGTCACAGCAGTTTCTTGCGCCAGCGTTCCTATCCGATCCACGGCCGACCTAGCGGGGGGCTTTCGCCCTATAGTCCACGGGCGAGCCGGCGAATACAGATACCGCGATTGTAATGGCGAAACCGATCTACTTCCCACAGAATCTAAGCAACTGCGCCGCTAAGTAATTCAGTTTCAATGGCACGAGAGTTCCAGAATTCCGCTGACGACGGGCAGTTGCAAGGCTTTCCGGCGACGCATAAGAAAGAAATCGAACTACTTTCACAAAGTTGCGGAACTTTTGCGTGCGAAAATCAGAACTAGAAAAAAGGCGGGTAGGCGAGCAGCAACCAGGCAAAATCGGTCAAAGAATCACGATCGTTGATGGCAACCCTTAGGAATTCTAACTGCATCTCTTCGCTAAAAATGGCGGAGAAAAAGGGAGATGCGGCGGCGAGTGGGAAATCCTAGTCAGATCGGGAAATATGTCTCGCGGGCGGTGCTTTGCGGCTACGCGTTTGCGCTGACGCTCGCAGGCGCCCAACCCGGAGCCTTGGCTCAAGGCGTGCAAACCGTGCTGCACGCGCGGGGCAGAGTGTTTCCAGATGTGGGACGAGGCGCGGAAGCCATCGAACGCGATGCGGCTGGTCATTATTACGTGCTGGCGGCCCCGGCCAGCGTCATCTGGATCTACAGCGCGGATGGGCAACGCATCGGGCAGATTCCCAGCGCTCAGGCTGGCGCGGCCGCGACTATTAAATTTGCCGTGGACTTCGATCGCGACGCCGCTTCCGGCCGAATTTTCGTCGCCGATCGCGGCGCCAACGCCGTGAAGATTTACACAGCGGAGGGCGCGCTGGAAGCCAGTGTCCAGGTAAACGCGCCCATGTCCGTGGTAGCGCTGGCGGGCGGCGAATTCGCGGTGGTCACGCTACGCAGCGATCATCTGGTCCGCGTGATGAACGAGCACGGAAAATTGCTGCGCAGCTTCGGCAATATCTCCGATGCCGTGAACGATCCGAGCCAGCTCACGGTGCCAGCCCTCAGCGCCTCCGCGGACTCCATGCCAGGTTATGCGGCGGGCTATTCGACGGGCGCGCCTCCGGCCTACGCCATGGATATTGGAAAACTGTATAGTGGCGCTCCAGGCGACATTTATTTCGCTTTCACATCCCTGAAAGATCCCAAATTTAGAAAATACGATCGCTTTGGCTATGCCGGATACGAGGCAGAAGTTTCCGCGAAGGAATTGATTCCAGATATCAGCCACGATAATTCCCAGGTGCAACTGGGCATGCGCGTTTCAGGAATGGCGGGACCGGGTGAAATGTTTTCGTTCGGCAGCATGTATTCGGTAGGAAGCGGCGCACCCCAATTCACGGCGATCGGTGGTCACGGCGCAGGCGGCCGTCGCGGCGGCGGATCGGCTGCGCCTACGGGCACCGGTAGCGCTTCGGGCTCCGGCGGCTCGGCTAGCAGCGGCGGCAGCGACAGCGATTCCGCGGCGGGCGGCACGACAAGCAGTGCGACGGGCTCAGCAGACGGCTCCGACCTCAGCGGCTCATTGTCGGCAAACAGCAACAACAGTTCATCAGCCAGTTCCAATTCCGGCAGCACGCCCGACCTCAACGCGTTGCTCGGGCTGGGGGGGCCAGGAGGCTTCGCAGCGCCAGGAATCTTCGGTCCTGGAGCCTTTCCCGGAATAGGCTTGGGAGGATTCGGTGGCGGATTCGAGCATCACTCCTTCGGCGGCGAAGGCGCAGGCGGCGCCGTAGGCGCGGGTAGCGCGCCCGGCGCCGGAAGCTTTTCGGGCGGTCACGCGGGAGGACCTGCGGGAGGCGGAGGAGTCGAAAGTCCCGGCGCGGGCCACGGCGAATACGGCGAACGCTTCGGCCACAACTTTCGCCAAGAGGGCCTGAACAGTTTTGCTGGTGTTGTGAAGTTCACCGAGCGAGCGCCGAATACGACCGTAACGCCAGTGATTCGCGCATTGGGCGTGGACCGCGCGAGCCAGCAAGTATGGGCCGCGATCGACGACAGGCTGCTGCGCTTCGACCGCGACGGAAATCTGCTGGATATTTACCGGGTGGCAACCACGCAAGGTGCCGCATTGCAACCCGTGGCAATCTTGGTGGAGCCCGAACGCATCCTGCTGGTTTCCGATCCCGCGGGAATTTACGAATTTGCTCGCCCAGATAAGACACAAGCTCCCCGGAGCCAATCCCTTAAAGCCGAGCCTGCATCGCAGTAGTCTCCGCACCGCAAAGCGCTGCTCGCGCCAGCGTTGGCATCTACCATACGATCGTTTCGGGCATCACATGCGCACCGAAGTACGAGCCCGAACAATCGCAACCCGGCCAAAACTCAGCAACGCAAGATTCGTCAAAATCACAGGACGGCTCGAGGAAGAATTCTTGCACCGCGTTCAATTGAGGATTGGTTCCCGTATGCCGTATTTAAGCAACGTGGCGAATTGCTCGGGAAGGACCGGCCGGCTGAAATAGTAGCCTTGCGCCTCGTCGCAATGGTGCGCCTGCAGAAATGCCAGCTCTTCGCGCGTTTCCACGCCCTCGGCTATCACCCGCAGCTTCATGCTTCGACCCATGCTGATCACGGCCGTGACGATGGTTGTCTGGTCGGGAGCAGTGGTGATTTGGCGTATGAACGACTGATCGATTTTCAGGGCATCAATCGGAAATTTCCTTAGATAGCTGAGGCTGGAGTATCCTGTACCGAAGTCATCCACTGCCAATTGTACGCCGCCCGCTCGTAGCGCCTTGAGGATGGACTCCGTGGACTCGGCCCGCTTCATCAAGACGCTTTCGGTGAGTTCCAGCTCCAGCGCCCCGGGCTCCAAGCCGGTTTCATGCAGGATTCTAAAAACTCCATCCAGGAAGGCCTCGTCCCGAAACTCCATTGCGGATATGTTTACGGCCATCGAAGCCAGCGGAAGGCCTGCGGCCATCCAAGCCCGGGCTTGCTTGCAGGCTTCGCGCAACACCCAATTGCCGATGGGCAGAATCAGGCCGCAGTCTTCCGCGACGGGAATGAAATCGGACGGAGGGACCATCCCGCGAACAGGGTGCCGCCAGCGGATTAAAGCTTCCGCGCCAGAGATGTCACCGGTCGCCAGGTTTACCTTGGGCTGGTAGTGCACCAGGAATTCCTTCCGTTCCAAGGCGCGGCGCAGGCTTTCTTCGATGGATTGCCTCTCGACGGCGCGCACGTTCATGGCCGGCTTGAAAAATTGATAGCTCTGCCGTCCGTTTTCTTTGGCCTGATACATGGCAGTGTCCGCGTTTTTGATGAGTGTTTCCGCATCCTGGCCATCATCGGGATAGACGCTCACGCCGATGCTGGTGGTGACGTGCAACTCGTGCAGGTTGATGGAATGCGCTTGCGCCACCGTCTGAAGCATTCTTCGCGCAGTTATGGCTGCGTCTTGTGGTTGCGCCACTTCGGTGAGGAGAACCACGAATTCGTCGCCGCCCTGGCGGCTGACGGTATCCGAGCCACGCACGCAATCCACCAGCCGCTTGGCGATGGATTGTAGAAGTTTGTCGCCCGTCGGGTGTCCCAGGGAATCATTGATATGCTTGAATCCATCCAAGTCCAGGAAAAGCACGGCGATTTTTCTACCGTGGCGCTGAGCGTAACCGATCGCTTGGTTTACGCGGTCATTCAGCAGCATGCGATTGGGCATGCCCGTCAAGAAGTCGTGCTCGGCCGAATGGGCCATCTGCAGCGCCATGGCCCGAGACGCACTCACGTCGCGAAACACGATGACTGCTCCCGTCGCGCGGCCTTCCCTATCGTGGATGGGTGCGACGGAATCTTCGATGGGAATCTCTGATCCGTCCCGCCGCACCAGGATGCAGTTCGTCGGCAGGTGCACCGTGCTATTTTTTTCCATGGAGAGCTCCATCGGATTCGGAGTCGTCTCGCGGGTGGCGGAATCCAGAATTCGAAAGACCTCGGCCATGGGACGGCCCGCGGCTTCGTGCCGCGACCAGCCCGTCATTTTCTCCGAGACCAGATTCAAGAAGGTGATGTTTCCGGTGATGTCCGTGCAAATCACGGCGTCACCGATGCAATTCAGAGTGACTTGAGCGCGCTCCTTCTCGACGAAGAGGGCTTCTTCCATGGATTTGCGCTCCACGGCATAGCGCAGGGCGCGCAGCAGCCCGCGCGTCTCGATTTGACCCTTAATCAGGTAGTCTTGCGCGCCCACCTGCAGCGCTTGTGCGGCCAGGGATTCATCGTCCAGGCCAGTCAGCACTACCAGAGGCACGCGGGGCGCGGCGGCGTGGGCTCGCCGCACCGCATCCAGTCCTTGTGAATCAGGCAAACCCACATCCAGCAGGATAATGTCAAACTTGCACTCGCCAAGAAGCTTTTCCGCCTCGCTCATGGTTGTTGCGCGTATCAGCTGAGTGTCGTGCGGCCCCTGATCGTTGAACATCTCATGGATCAAACGGGCGTCTCCCGGATTGTCCTCGACGAGGAGAAGCGCTCTGATCATTTTCTTCGACATGCGCTTCACCTTTGTTGCGGCAATTTGACCTTAGTGAGCCAGAAATCGTTAATGCTCCCCACGAGGCTTTCGAACGCGTCCAGCTGCACGGGCTTGCTCAGGTAGCAATTCGCCTGCAGCTGATAGCTTTTCACGATGTCCGCTTCCGCGTCGGAAGTGGTGAGGATCACAGTGGGTATCGTTTTCAGCGCAGCATCATCCTTGATGTGAGCCAGGACCTCGCGACCATCCATCCTGGGAAGGTTCAGATCGAGCAAGATCAGGTCCGGCCGAGGCGCGCGGGCGTGCGTCCCCTCGCGCTTGAGAAAAGCCATGGCCTCCACTCCGTCCGTGGCCACATGGAGGTGGATGGCCGGATTGGCTTCGCGGAAGGCTTCTTGCGTGAGCCGCACGTCCCCGGGACTGTCTTCTACTAGTAAAACTTCGATGGGCATGCCTTCTTCTCCTAGGTTCTTCATGATTTCATCCCATTTCCTTCCAAGGCAAAAAGAAACGTGGACCCTTGCCCCGGCTGCGATTCGACCGAGATTGTGCCGCCATGTCTTTCGACGATCTTCTTGCAGATCGCGAGCCCAATGCCGGTGCCGGCGAACTCCTCGCGTTTGTGCAGCCGCTGGAACATCACGAAAATCCTTTCGAAGTATTGCGGGTCAATTCCCAGTCCGTTGTCGCGCACGGAGAAGGTCCATTTCGTGCCGCCATTTTTGGTGGCGGAGATGTGTATCTTCGGTACTCCCGGCTTTTGATACTTAATGGCGTTGCCCACCAGATTTTGAAATAGCTGCACCAATTGCATCTCGTCCGCCAGGACGGCGGGCAAGGGGTCGTGCGTCACCAACGCCCCGCTATCCGCGATGGCGCCGCGCAGATTCATCAGGGAACGTTTCAACGCATCTTCACTGGAGGTTTCCAGCAGATCCTTGCCTTTGGTTCCCACGCGCGAATAAGCCAGCAGATCCTGAATCAATCGCTGCATGCGGTTGGCGCCATCCACGGCGAAAGTGATGAACTCGTCGGCATCGGAGTCCAGCTTGCCTTTGTAACGCCTCGCCAGCAGCTGCGTGTAGCTCGCCACCATGCGCAGCGGCTCCTGCAAATCGTGCGAGGCGATGTAAGCAAACTGACCCAGTTCCTCATTGGAACGGTTCAATTCCGCCATCTTATTCAGAAGATGAACTTCTGCCGTTTTGCGGGCGGTAATATCGCGGATCGCGGCCGTCACCAGGACATCGTCGGCGCTTTCCAGAGGGCTGAGCATGATCTCAATCGGGAACTCGCTGCCATCCTTGCGCCGGCCCGTGATTTCAATCCCAGTGCCGATCTCCTGAGCCAACGCATCCTCCGCGGAACGTAGCGCGTCGGCAATCAGCCGCTCCGCGAAGCCCTCCGGAATAATGTTTTTCATCTTTTGGCCGACTAGTTCATCGCGGTGATAACCGAACTGTTTTTCGGCCTGCACGTTCAGCAACACGATGTCCCCGTGTTGATTCACCACCACCATCGCGTCCGGAGCGGCTTCCAGCAGCCCGCGATAGCGCGCCTCCGTCAGCGCCAGCTGCCTTTCGGCGGACTTGCGCACGCTGATGTCGCGGATCGCGGCGGTCACCAGAATGCCCTCAGCGCTGTCCAGCGGGCTGAGCATGATCTCGATGGGAAATTCTGTTCCGTCCTTTCTTCGCGCGATGAGCTCGATTCCGGTGCCGATCTGTTGCGCCAGCGCTTCTTCCACCGAACGCAATTCGTCGGCGATCAGGCGTTCCGCAAAGCCTTCCGGAATAATGTTCTTCACCTGCTGGCCGACAAGTTCGTCGCGGCGATAGCCAAATTGCTTTTCCGCCTGCACGTTCAACAGGACAATTTTGCCGCTCGGATCCACTACCACCATCGCGTCAGGCGCCGCTTCGAGCAGCCCGCGGTAGCGGCCTTCCATCAGCGCCAGATGTTTTTCCGCTTCTCGGCGTACGCTGATGTCGCGGATCGCAGCCGTCACCAGGATGCCCTCGGCGCTTTCCAGCGGACTCAGCATGATCTCGATGGGGAACTCGCTGCCATTCTTGCGCCGGGCGATCAGCTCGATTCCGGTACCGATCTGTTGCGCCAGCGCTTCTTCCACGGACCGCAACTCGTCGGCGATCAGTCGTTCCGCGAAGCCCCTGGGAATGATGTTTTTCACTTTCTGCCCAACCAGCTCGTCGCGGCGGTATCCAAACTGTTTTTCGGCCTGAACGTTCAGCAACACGATGTCCCCGTGTTGATTCACCACCACCATGGCGTCCGGCGCCGCCTCCAGCAGGCCGCGGTAGCGCCCTTCCATCAGCGCCAAATGTTTTTCTGCCGCCCTGCGTACGCTGATATCGCGAATTGCGGCCGTCACCAGGACGCCTTCGGCGCTTTCCAGGGGACTCAGCATGATTTCAATTGGGAATTCGCTGCCATTCTTACGCCGGGCCGTGAGCTCGATACCGGTGCCGATCTGCTGCGCCAGCGCGTCTTCGGCTGATCGCAGACCATCCGCCACCAGGCGTTCCGCGAAGCCTTCCGGAATGATGTTCTTCACTTTCTGGCCAACGAGCTCGTCACGGCGATATCCGAATTGTTTTTCGGCCTGCACGTTCAGCAGGACAATTTCGCCGCTTGGGTTTACCACCACCATCGCGTCCGGAGCTGCTTCGAGCAGTCCTCGGTAGCGGCCCTCCATGAGCGCCAAATGTTTTTCTGCCGCCCTACGTACGCTGATGTCGCGGATCGCAGCCGTCACCAGGATGCCTTCGGCGCTTTCCAGCGGACTCAACATAAGCTCGATGGGAAACTCGCTGCCGTTCTTCCGACGGGCAATAAGTTCGATGCCAGTCCCGATCTGCTGCGCCAGTGCTTCTGCGGCGCTGCGCGTGCCATCCGCCACCAGCCGCTCGGCAAAACCCTCCGGAATGATGTTCTTCACCTGCTGGCCCACCAGTTCATCGCGGTGGTAGCCGAACTGCTTTTCTGCCTGCACGTTCAGCAACACGATTTCGCCGCTCTGGTTGACCACCACCATCGCGTCCGGCGCAGCTTCCAACAGACCGCGGTACTTCGCGCCAGACTCTTTGCTCTCGCTGATGTCCGTGTTGGTGCCGAGCCAACGCACTACTTTGCCCTGAGGATCGCGGATGGGAACAGCCTTCGAGAGGAACAGGCGGTAGGTGCCGTCCTTGCCGCGCAGCGGAAATGTATCTTCCCAGTCCTCGCCCTCCTGGAAACAGCGCGTGATCTTGTCCACGACGCGCTGCAAGTGGTCCGGGTGATGCGATTTGCGCCAGCCCCAGCCGGCCATCTGCTTCATCGTGGTGCCGGTGTATTCAAACCAGCGATCGTTGTACCAGAAGACGCTGCCCTTCTCGTCTGCCATCCAGGCGAGCTGCGGCATGTTATTCGCCAGATTGCGGAAACGCTCTTCGCCTTCGCGCAGCGCTGCTTCCGCCTGCTCGCGCGCAGAGTGGTCGCGCTGGACGGCCCAACCAGCGGCGGATGCGATCAGCAGGCCCAGCACGGTTCCGATAATTAGAATCACCTTGGTTTGGGCGATGTCCCGTTTTGCATCCCCATCGCGCAGCACCAAGAACCGTTGCTCCTCTTCATCCATCTGGCTCACGGAGTCTTGAAATTCGCCCATAATCCGTTCGCCGTTTCCTGCGCGAATGGAATCCGCAGCCGCTTCCTCGCCCCTGCTACGTCGCAGATCGATCACGGACTGCGCGAACTGCGTATTCTGGTCGGCCAGCCGCACCACGCTTGCGATGCTGCGTTGCTGCACCGGATTATCGACGGTCAGATTGCGGATGTTCGTCTCGATCTGCTCGGCGCCACTTACAGCGTCGTGATAACTGCGCAAAGTAGTCTCATCGCCGGTGAGCACAAAACCGCGGTAGCTCGAATCCACGCGCTGCATTTCCAGCCGCAGATTCTGCAGATTCTCGATGACTTGGTGCGTGTGGCGCACCCACGTGTCGCTGGTGGCGGACTCGGCGATACCGCGATAGGAAATCGCGCCCACCACGAGCAGCACCGCAATAGCGGAGCCAAATGCTCGCTTCACCGTCCGATTAGACACGGACTGCGTTTGCATTTTTCACCAGGGTGGAAAGGGATTACTATCCGCGTGTGACCCTGAAGGCTGTAAGAGGACAGCCGGGAGCCACGACGGCATTAGTAGAAGGGAATTTAATGCTAGGGCTAGGCTGGAGGGAGGTCAAGCCTGGTTTGGGTTCTGGTGTCGCATAGGCCATCAGCTGTGAACTCTTGCGCCTGAACGGCCGCGAATCACGTGTAGGCGGCAAGTGCAAGGTCGCCTGCCAAACAGGTCCGGCGAGACTTGGTAGGTTTGTTAGAGATAAATAATTTCAATGGAAGGCATTCCACTCGTTCCGCGCAAAAACGTTAGTTCTTTAAAGCCGCGTCAGCCTTCGCGCGAGGGTGCGGATCGTTACGGTTTGATGGCAATTTTGATCACGCCGTCTCGACGCTCTCCGAAGAGCTTGTAAGCCTCGCTTACGTTGTCGAGTGAGAATGTGTGAGTCAGCAGCGGCGTCAAGTCCAGTTTTCCGTGCAGCACCAATTCCATCAAGCGGCGCATGCGTTCTTTGCCGCCCGGGCAGAGCGTGGTAATGATCTTCTCATCGCCCAAGCCGGCCGCAAACGGCTCGACAGGCACCGACAGCTTTCCTGAATAAACCCCCAAGCTCGAAAGCGTGCCGCCCGCGCGAAGCACGCGCAGCGCCGCCTCAAACGTCTCTTGCATTCCGAGCGCTTCGATAGCCACGTCTACTCCTGCGCCGCCTGTGAGGCGGCGGATCTCGGTGATCGCGTTCATCTTGAGATGATTGATGACCACGTCGGCGCCCATCCGTTTCGCCATGTTGATCCGCGCAGGATCGGACTCAACCGCGATGATCAGCGATGCGCCTTTTAACCTGGCGCCCGCGGTAGCGCAAAGCCCGATGGGTCCCTGGGCAAAGACAGCCACGCTGTCTCCGATCTGCATGTCTGCGCTTTCCGCCGCGGAAATTCCGGTCGAGGCGATGTCCGCCAAGAGCACGACCTGCTCATCGCGCAATTCCTCAGGAATTTTTGCCAAGTTTGCCTGCGCGTGCGGGACCAGCAAATATTCCGCCTGGGCGCCGTTGATGGTGTTGCCGAATTTCCAGCCGCCGATCGGACCGCCGCATTGCGAGGAATGTCCGCTGAGGCAGAATCCGCACTGGCCGCAAGGTGTAATCGCGCCAACCAGAACGCGGTCGCCAATCTGGTAGCCTGTAACGCCAACGCCAAGTTCGTGAATGACGCCCACTGGCTCGTGCCCGATGATCAGACCAGGCTTTACCGGATACTCGCCCTTGAGGATGTGGAGATCGGTTCCGCAAATTGTGGTCAGCGTCACACGAATTACGGCTTCTCCAGGGCCGGGTTGCGGAATCTGGACTTGCTCGATACCGATTTGCCCGGTTCCGCGAAATACCAAGGCCTTCATCGTCGAAACGGTCGGATTAGCCGGCGACCTGGTTTGCTGAATCGTGCTGGACATGAAAGCCTCCCCTCTTGCGTTCCTGCTGCCACCATGAATACGACGTGGATAGGCGGCCGGTATGTGACTCCACATACCAGCGGTTGTGACGCTCGTCACACGCGTAGTTCCGATGGCACGTGTGGACTAGAGACTCAGAACGGCGACTACCGTTTCCAAGTCCTTACTCGGGCGGATTTTAAAACCGAATCTTTCGGCCAGTGCGCGCATCGCCAAATTCTCGGGTAGTAGGATGGCGATGATATTCCGAAGCTTTTCGTCCCGACCTACCTGGATCAGCCGCCGCACAAGTTCCGTACCCAATCCGTGTCGTTGGTAGGGATCGCTCACCAGAACGGCCACTTCCGCTTCGTCCGCGTCGCGGGACTCGGTTAGGCGGCCAACCGCGAGAATCTCTCGCTCGCCGGTCGTGGGCACAACGCGCTCGGCCACCAGCGCCATGTCCCGGTCGTAGTCGATGAAACAATTGCGAGCCAACCGCTCGTGAGCTACTCGCGCACTCAAACTTTCCACATGAAAGTAGCGCAGGAAAACGCTCTCGTCGGAGAGGGTCTCGTGGAATTTCACCATCATCGGTTCGTCTTCCGGCCGGATCGGGCGTATCAGCAGCTCAAGCCCTTCTTTTGTCTTCCAAGGCGAAACGTATTGTGCCGGATACGGACGGATCGCCGAGCTGGGGAGGTCCTGGTCAGCAACTTCTCGCGGGTAAACGACAATGCGCGCATCCAGAGCCAATATGCCCGACGGAGATACCAGAAGAGGATTGATATCGAGTTCCTTGATCCGCCGCTGTTCCACGACGAGGCAACTAAAGCGCACGAGTATTTGTTCAAGAAGGGCCATGTTCACGGCCGCGCGTCCGCGCACTCCTTTGAGCGCTTCGAAAATGCGCGTTTGTTCCATCAGGCGTTGCGCCAGCGTGGTATTCAACGGCGGAAGCGCCAGAGCGCGGTCGCGATATACCTCGACCAGTTGTCCTCCCGAGCCGAAGAGGATCACTGGACCGAACTGTGGGTCCACCGAGCTGCCCAGGATCAATTCGTAGCCATCCAGGCGCACCATCGCCTGGACCGTAACCCCGAGGAAATCCGCTGCGCTAACCTTCGATGTCACAGAAGATTGAATGGCTTGAAAGGCGATGCGAACGGCGTCTTCATCCTGAAGATTCAGCTGCACACCGCCGACGTCCGTTTTGTGCGTGATCGTTTCCGAGTGAACTTTCAGCACAACGGGAAAACCTAGCTTCCGTGCGGCGGCGACAGCTTCTTCCGAGTTTCGCGCCAAATGGGTCGGAACGGTTGGAATGCCGTACAGCGTAAGAAGTTCCTTCGATTCGATTTCCGTTAACAGCGTGCGGCCGCAATTCGCCACGCGACGCAAGATCTCATCTACTTTTCGGCGCGTTGGCTCGCCCGCCTCTGGTTGGTCGGTTGCTACAGGGGTTTCGTAGAGCCCGCGAATGCTGTAGCTGTAGCGCCACATGTAATTGAACGCGTGAGCCGCGGTGTCGGGATAGGCAAATGTAGGAATTCCGGCATTGTTGAGAATGGATTCGCCCCCGGCTACTCCCCTTCCGCCCATCCAGCTCGCCAGCAGCGGCTTGTGTTTATTCTTCGCAAACGGTTTCAAGCGCTCGGCCACCTGTGCCGGGTCGGTCATGCCTTGCGGAGCCAGGATCACGAGAAGGCCATCGCTATCGGGATTTTCCAGCGCGATCTTGATTGCTTGGGAGAAACGCTCCGGTTCCGCGTCGCCCAGGATATCGATGGGATTGTTATGACTCCAATGCGAGGGCAGGATTTTATTCAGGGCATCTATGGACGCTTGCGGCAACGGCGCAAGTTTTCCGCCGGAGGCGATCAACTCATCCGTGGCGAGGACTCCGGGCCCGCCCGCATTCGTCAGGATCGTAAGCCGCGGCCCACTTGGACGCGGTTGCTTGCTGAGAACCTCAGCCATGTAAAACAAGTCCGAAATATTCTGCACCCGCAAGACGCCGCTGCGCCGGAAGGCTGCATCGAACACTGCGTCGCTTCCGGTCAGCGCGCCGGTGTGCGAACTGGCTGCCTGCGCCGCCGCCTCCGAGCGTCCGGCCTTGATGACGATCACCGGCTTATAAAGCGCTACTTCGCGGGCCGCGGAAAGAAAACTGCGCGCGTCACCAATCGATTCCATGTACAGAAGAATGCTCTCTGTGTCGGGATCGTCACCGAAGTAAGAGATCAAATCTCCCCAGTTCATATCCAGCATCGAGCCGGTGGAAACAATCGCACTGAAGCCGACTTCCTCCGAAAGGCTCCAATCGAGAATTGCCGTGAGCAACGCCCCGCTTTGGCTGAGGAAGGCCACGTTTCCGCGGCGAGCGATATCTCTCGCGAAGGTCGCGTTCAGCCCGTAGGCTGGATTCATCATGCCCAAGCAGTTCGGGCCGAGCAGCCGCAACGAACCCCGGCGCAATTCCGCTTGGATCTGCTTTTCCAATTCGACGCCTTCAGCTCCGCGTTCTTTGAAGCCGGCCGATATGACGATGGCCGAGCGCGCTCCGGCGTCCACACATTCGCGGATGAGTCCTGGAACAGACGGCGCGGGGGTGACCACAACGGCCAGGTCTACTTTTTCTGGAACAGCGGCGATGTTCGGGTGACAGCGAACGCCGAGAACTTCGGGGCGATGCGGATTAACGGAGTAAACCTGGCCAGGGTACTTTCCGTCAATGAGATTAACCAGTACGGTGCGCCCGACGCTACCTTCACGATCGGTCGCACCGATCACAGCTACGGACTTGGGCCTAAAGAACGAATCGAGGGCGTTGCGGGCAGTCATTTTTCGAGCACCCTTGAAGGTAGCGCATGCGACGTGCGGGTTGAATCTTACGAGAGACTGTCCGGGTTTGCACGCGAACCTGACAATGCTTCCTCCCGCGCATATGTCTTTCCTCGTCCGCAGCACAAAAAGGAAGCGGCTCCGCATACGCGGAGCCGCTCGTCGATGCGCCTCTGAGCGATCTTATGCGCCGACCTCGATCATGTTTTCGATATTGGCGACGCCCGGTGCGGCCCAGGCAGCCCGCTCCGCCGCTTCCCGCTCGACCCAGGATTTGACGGCGCCGCTCAAAATAACCGTGGTGCCGCGGATTTCGACGTGAATTTTCTTGGCGTCCACCTCCGCGGTGCGCTCCAGGGCTTTTGTGATTTGATTCTTGATGTCCACCGGTGAAATTACCGGCCTCACAGTGATCCGGTTGATCACGCCTTTCACGCCGAGCAGGTTGCGAACGACTTTTTCGGCCTCAGCCTTTTGAAAGTAGCGTTCGACCGTTCCATCCAGAGTAATCCATCCGTTTTCCACCAGGACCTTGAGTCGGTCGTGCGGTAGGGACGCGTTCCATTCCAGGTTGTTCACGGCAGCCCGTGCGATGTCTGCATCGTCCCGCTGGAAGGTTCCCGGCAGTTTCACCACGATCTCATCTGCTACAGCTCGCACTCCCTTGACGCGTTCGGCCGCGCGCTCGGCTGCCCACTTTTCGGGGAAGCTCCGCACTGTGCCACTGAGCATTACCACACCGGAGTCCACAGATGCGCCGATCTCCGCAGCATCAACGCTCGGTTCCCATGCCAGTTCGTCCATAACCTGTTGCTGAAGTTCTTTGTCGATTCTCATTGTCATCATCTCCTGTTTCGTCCGTTGCCTTACTAAAGATTTCGATTCTACTCACCGTGACTTGCCCTGCTAGCTTCCGTCGGTTTGCCATGGCGCGGGGTCGCTGCTTTGCTTTTGCCGCTCACCAAAGATCCGGGAGGGTACGAGCCGCGCACAAGAGCAAAACGACCGCTGTAATGATCGACCCTGCCATCAGGGCTGCAACCGCATCCGAGACAGTCCGGATGTAAATCGCCCGGCCGGTCATCCAGGCTGCGACGACCACTCCGATCATTCCGAGATTGCGGGACACCAGGTAGAAGAACCACATGCCCGAGTTAAAGTATGGCGCACCGTGCGCCAATCCAGCTGCCCCGAGAAATGCAAATAGTGCCGGCAACGCCAAAAGCATGCTCATTGCAACTAATCCCAAGTCCGCCCGCTGATGATGCTCAATCGCCGCGTGGGATCGCATTTTCTTGCTCCCCTGCTCCGGAGGTTTCAGCTCAGAGCGATGCTGCAAGCATAGGATTCCGCAATACGGAAAATTCCGAAGTGATGACGGTCACAGCTCGCGGTGATGGGCGAAGCCGGCCGGGGGTCTGCTCGAGCGCGCGAACTCACGGCGGCGTCGCCCCAGTAGCAGTGGTGTCTTCAGCTGGACGGCGAAGCGATACTTCGTGTGGAGATCGCAAGAGAGCGGATAACGGCAGGCAAAAAGTGGATCACGCAGCGGCGACTATGCGGGCGGTGTTACGTCCCGGCAGGTCGCCGCTGCGAGCGTGAATCAGGACGCCAGCGCTTGAGCGATATTCGAGGTAGCACCGCTCTCGACAACTCTCACAAAGCCAAAAGTGCTGCACGGCGTGCGTGTTCGCGTCAGGAGCACCCTCCACCTGATTCTTGTGGAACCGGAAAAACTGCCCACGACGATAGTCGAACCCCGCGTTGCACTCTGGATTTGCGCATTTTGCAAACATGGTCAACCTATTCTCAAGCAGACAGGTGGCTGGCTCACGTGTCAGCGCGCTCTGGATCAATGTTTGTGGTGTTTGAAGAACTCCACTTGTCGCAGCCGCTTGGTGGCCTCTTCCAAAGTATCGTACGGCCCACCAAGGTTCTTTCCCTTGCTCGATAGAACTTGATAGCCACCGGGAACTTTCTTGATCATGACCGGCTCCTTGATCGAGTTTCGGCTCTCAGATCAGTGCTACTTTCCAATCCCGGAGCGAAACGTACGTCAATGGCCCGCGGTCGTCAGTGACGACGGTCACACGTCCCGGTGATAAATCTCATTGGAAGTCGTGGGAGGAAGTCCCTACTCTAGAGTGGCGCGCAACCACGAGGAGCGCGCTCGAGTGGTTCATCAGTTCGGAATACGCGCGGTCCAAAGATCGCCCGCAAATCCGGTGAATCGGGAGGAGACAGATGAAACGCCCAATCGGAGTAATCATTGTAGCGATTCTGATGTTCCTTGGTGCAGCGCTGCTTGGCGTGGGTACCTTGGTGTTCTTTGAGCTGGGCCCAGTCGCGGTGACCGCCGGTGCGGAAGGGCCGATGTCGCGGTTGTTTTCGGATATGGGGACAACCGGCGGAGTAATATTCCTGGTGTTGTCGCTCGCCTACCTCGTTCTCGCTATTGAGATATTCAGGCTAGTCTATTGGGCGCGACTTGCGTCGATCGCTTTCATCGCGCTCGGCGTGTTCTTCGCCGTCTTCGGCGTCGTGATTTCGTTCCCGCGTCCAGACATGCTGGTGTTTGGCTGGCAGCTCTTCGTGATCGCGGTTGATATTGGGATACTCGCATATCTTACAAGGCCCCACGTAAGAGAAGTATTCGCCGCTCACGTGCGTGATCATCGGGCGCACGCGGAAGCGCGAGTGTGACAAGATTTCGTTGAGTTGCTCGTGATGGGAACTGCCGTCGCGTGAGCCCGAGCCGCGCTGGCCTTACTCCTTGCGGGACTTGGACTGGCTCAGCTTTGGCACAGGTAGAATCATGAAACTCCGTGCGTTCGCACTGGACTACGACGGCACCATTGCTCAGGACGGTGTTCTCAATTCTCAGGTCCGCGCCGCGATTGGAGAGGCTCGAGCGCGCGGCCTGGTGGTGGCACTGGTGACTGGGCGCATTTTGTCCGATCTGAAGCGGGTCGCCGGCGATCTCGGTTTCGTTGATGCGGTGATCGCCGAAAATGGCGCAGTTTTATCGTTCCCGAACGGCTATTCCAGGTTGATCGGGCAGCCCCCTCCCTCGTCGCTGCTTGAAGAACTCCGCCGCCGCGGAGTTGATTTCACGATGGGCGAATGCATTCTGGAGGCCGACGCCGCATCGGCGCCGGAAATTCTGTCAGCGGTCAGAGACCTCCAACTCCCTCTGGTGTTGTTGTTCAACCGCAGCCGCTTGATGGTCCTGCCGCAGGGCGTGAGCAAGAGCGTCGGGTTGCGCCGCGCCTTGACCGTGTTGCGTCTTTCGCAGCACAACGCGATCGGGATCGGCGACGCCGAAAACGATCACGATCTACTCGCCGCATGCGAGTTCGGGGTGGCTGTCGGTTGGGGTAGCCCGGCATTGTGCAACGTAGCCGACCTGGTTTTGCGCGGCGATGGCCCGGAGGTGGTTGCCGGATTCATTCGCCATGCTGCGGGCGAGGTGAAATTGCCTCTCGGCCGCATGCATCGTTATCAAGTGGCACTGGGCACGACCGACGACGGCAGGGCCATGGCTCTGGGAGTTTCTGGCCGCAATCTTCTGGTTTCCGGAGACCCTCGTTCCGGAAAATCGTGGATCACTGGGCTTATGTGCGAAAAGCTCATTCTGCAAGGCTACTCCGTGTGCGTGATCGATCCCGAGGGCGACTACCGAACGCTGGAATCTCTACCGGGCGTAGTGGTATTCGGAGCAGAGGATCCGCCCCCGCAACTTCCTGACGTGGCACGCGCGCTTCGCCATCCGGATATGAGCGTGGTCATTGACCTCTCTCACGCGGCGCGCAAAGAGAAGATTGATTACCTTCGTTCGCTATTGCCGATGGTGGCAGCGATCCGCAGATCCACGGGCTTGCCCCATCGCATCGTGATTGATGAAGCCCACTATTTCCTGAATGACCCACGAGCGCGTGAGTTGCTGGACTTGGATCTTAACGCCTATACCCTGGTCACTTATCGCCCGTCCGAGCTCAATGCGGATCTCCGAGGCACGATGGATGCGATCCTCGTGAAGCGCATCACCGATCCGCGCGAGCTCGGCACGTTGCGGAAGATGGCAGGCGGCCAGATACCCGAAGCCGAATGGAAAGCCTCAATCAGGGCACTGCGCCCGAGCCAGGCCGCTCTCTTGCCTGGGCCTGCAGAGGCAGAAGGAAAACTGCAGAGGTTCGAACTCTTGCCTCGCCTGACCGCGCACGTCCGGCACAAGGCTAAGTATTTCGATCTAGAACTCATCGAAGAGCTGGGATTCGTGTTTACTGCTGACGGAAAAACGCTCGGACCAGCAGCGCGGACGCTGAAGCAATTCGTACTGGACCTGAAGACTTATCCAGTCGCCGTCCTCGAAGGACACGTCCAGCGCGGGGACTTCTCTCACTGGATCATGAATGTGTTTCATGACCCTGCTCTCGCGACGGACGTGCGAAAAATCGAGCAGCGCTATCGGCTCGGGCACGTAGGAGACCTCTGCAGTGCAATCGGCGCGGCGATCGAGAATCGTTATGAGCTCTCCGCCGACAAGTTCCCCGCGCCTGCTGTTATCACTCCCACCGGTGCTGGTGATTCCGATCCCGTGCCGCTCAGGCTGGTTTCAAGCCGCGATCTTCCATAGCGGAGCCACAGGCTTGCACGAGGCTTGGCGGTCGCGTTTTGTTCTTACTCCGAGATTTAGGGCAGGCGCACGTCTTCGGGGCGTTTATCGTCGCGCAGTCCCAGAAAAACCGGCTGGCGAAGCTTTTTATCCGCGGTCCACTCCTGGAACGAGATTTGCGCGATGAGTCGTGGCGCGAGAAAAACCACGCCCTTCTCGCGAGGTGGATCTACGAACGACGCTTGTGTCCTCACGAAGGGCCGGAACTTTTTGTACAGCGAGGCAAGCGTCTTTTGGTCGAAACCCGTTCCGACCTTGCCGACATAACGCAGCTTGCCCTTTTCATAAGCGCCGAGCAGCAAGGCGCCGAAGTGTTGCCGAGAACCCTCCGGCTTCGTGTAGCCCGCAATCACGAACTCATCTTCCTGGTGGACCTTCACCTTCAGCCAGTAGCTTGAGCGGGCTTCGACATACGGAGAGGACTCGTCTTTCGCCACCATTCCCTCGTAGTCTCGCTGCCGCGCGATGCGAAAGGCCTTCAGGCCGTCGGCTGCGAGCTTCCGAGACGGCAACAGCAGCGTGCTGGCGCCAATGGATTTCTCCATCGCAGCGCGTCGTTCGATCAACGGTTCTCGCCGCAAGTCTTTCCCGTCACGAAACAGGCAATCAAATACGACATAGACTGGTTCGCCTTTGCCTTGTTGTAGCAGTTGGAATCGTGACACTTTCTTGCTGTCAAACACCACGACCTCGCCATCCAGCAACAAAGTGACCGGCTTAAGATTTCGGATAACGCCCGCAATGTGGGGAAATCTGTCCGTACGATCCTTTCCATTCCTGGAAAGTAGCTGCACTCGATCTCCTTCCTTGTAGGCCAGCACACGGTCTCCGTCATATTTTTCTTCATAGGCCCACCCAGGCTTGTCGAAAGGTTCCGCAACGAGCGTGGCGAGCATCGGCTGGACGCGAAATGGGATGTGGTTTTTCAAGGGAGAGGTGCTACGGTCTCCTTTTTCTTCCGGCCGTGCCAGGTGGAGCTTCCCGCCTGTCACCGCGCACCGAACTGTCTCGAACTTGGACCTGGTAAAAATTAGGATAAACGAATTCGCCGCTCCGGGTCATTAGTCGCGAAGCACGAGGGTGATCCGACGAGCTCGACACACAGCCAGCCTTCTTTTGTGCCTATTTGTGCAGGATACTTCGTTTTCCCGATGTGACGTGCGTCACTCCCGCCAGTGACCGCCTATACATCCCCACGCGCCGCGTTCAGCGAAGATAGGCCTTGTTCAAGGAACCAAAGGAGTTGGCCGTGAAGGGGATTCTCAAGCTCGCCTTCAAGTTGCTGGTCAACGACAAGGCGAAGTTCACGGCGTTGCTAATCGGCATCACGTTTGCCGTGTTCCTGATGATGTTCGTCACTTCAATGCTCGTTGGCGTGCTGAATCACGCCTCCGCCACGGTGATCAACATCGGCGCGACCATATGGGTGATGGATCCAGCGGTACAGACGGTAGCCAACACGGTAGGAAATCCCGACTACGTCCTGGACGCAACTCATAGCATGCAAGGCGTGAAGTACGCAGTGCCGCTCTACTCGGGAGGCGGCCTTGCCAAGCTTGCCGATGGCACCTACCAGTCAGTGAATGTGATTGGGCTGGACGACAATAGCCTGCTGGGACGGCCCGAACTGCTCGAAGGAAAGATCGCAGACATCTACGCGGAAGACGCCTTCATCGTCGTGAAAGATGCTGAGTTTCGGAAGCTTCAGCGCCCTTCGCTCGGAACGCAGTTCGAATTGAACGATCACCGAGCGGTGGTAGTGGGAATTGCCAGGGTGTCCACTTCTGGTCTCTACGGAACGCCCACCCTGTACACGACACCCCGGGCGTGCCGCCGCGTTGCACATGGCCCAGTTTGATCACACGCAGCTCGAAGCCAAGCCGTTCGTGATGCTCACGGAAATAAGCCGTGAGCGCCTCGGCATTATACTTCGCTCCTTCCGCAACGACCACGATCGCATGCGCCTTGCCGCGTTCATAGGCGTCGCGCAGATCCAGCGCCACGGTTTCGGGATCTGTCTCGACTTCGGGCAGTACGATACTCTCCGCTCCACCAGCGATGCCGGCCACCAGAGCGAGGTAGCCGCAATCTCTCCCCATGACTTCCACCAGAAACGCTCGTTCGTGCGACGAGGCGGTGACTTTGATGCGGTCGATGGCTTCCAGGGCGACATTCAGTGCTGTGTCCACGCCAATCGTGATTTCAGAACCGCACAAGTCGTTGTCAATCGTCGAGGCAATGCCGACAACGGGGAAACCCTTCTGAGAGAGTGCAAACGAGCCAGCTGGTGAGCCGTCTCCGCCAATAACCACCAACGCCTCGATCGCGCGTTGGCGAAGAAATCGGATCGCGGCATGTTGTCCCTCGTCCACCTTGAATTCCGGGCAGCGCGTGCTGCCGAGCATTGTGCCGCCGTGCTGAATTATCCCACCAACGTCGCGAGGTCCTAGCGGAACGAAGTCGTCGCGGATAAGGCCAGCATAGCCGTGCCGGACGCCGAACATTTCCCAGCCTCTGTCCAACCCCGTACGAACCACGGAGCGCACTGCCGCATTCATACCAGGTGCGTCGCCTCCGCTCGTGAGGACTGCCACACGCTTCATCTCAGTCTTCGTGAGCCGACAACCATCTGACCATCATTGATTGCCTAAGTAACCGCCGCTTACCGGCGCAAGTTCCGCCACAGTAATAAATAGACAGGCGACAATTCGACCACGGTGCCGTTATGCTACGCCAGATCGCGGAGCATCACACCCGCCATCGAACTGCCGCCCTCCGTCTTGAGCTCGCCCAAATTTCCCACGGCCCCTACGCCGCTTTCACTTCGACGCGGTTTGCCTTTACCTGTACGGCCTTCGGCACGCTGACTTCCAGAACGCCATTTCTCAGCGTTGCGGTTGACTTCCCGGTGTTCACTTCAAGCGGCAATTCGATCACGCGGAGAATCTCGCTGGAGAACTGCTCCTGATAGATCGTCTTGCCCTTTTGCCTGTCCTCTTTGCTGGTTTCGTGTTTGCCGCTGATCGTCAAGCGCAGCGGTTCCAGACTTACTTCCAACTCGTTCGCGTTGAATCCCGGCACTTCAGCCTGAATGTTCAGCGCCTCGTCGGACTCGGTGATGTTTACGCACACCGGATGCAGCATTTCCGCTTCGGCCTGGAACCAATTGTCCAGGTCACGGCCCATCCTGCGTCCATCGCTCTCGAAAATCTCGAACGCACGACGAGCAATGCCTTCACGGATTCGATTGATGCGATCAAAGAATGTCTTGGGCTCGGCCACTTTTAAAGATGTTGATTCCTGAGCCATTTGTACGGCCGTTGATCTCTCGGTCATTTCAGTCCTCCAATGCTGCCTCGTTTCGACCGCGATCGCGATTACGCGATCCGGTTTCCAAGATGGACCCGCTGTCATTGTCTCTGGCAGCTGCTTCCGGCTCTGTGAGCTGCGTCACATTCTGATGTGACCCGCATCATTGGCCTTTCCCGAGCGTGCGCCCATCCTTTACGCAAATCAGTACACGGTTCCGCGCGCCGCGCCGAATGACTAGCTTTTATTTGATTGAGGAGATCGAAATGAAGTTGTCGGAACCCGCTGGCACGCCCACGTTAAAGAATATTCTCTTTGCGACCGACCTCTCGTCGACCACCGAAAATGTCATGCCTCGCGTCTTGAAAATTGCTGAACGATACGGCGCCACCATCTGCGCGTTGCACGTGATTCAGCCAGACGTTTATCCGCTTCTACCGCCTGACGCCTGGCCGGAGATGGCCCGAGAAGCACAATCATTCAGGCAAAACCGCAGAGCCGAATTGGAGCAGCAACTGCAACGATGTCCTCACGAAGTCATCTTCCGGCCTGGAAAAATCTGGCCGACGATTTCTGAATTAATTAAAGAGAAGCATATTGACCTCGTGGTGCTGGGCACGCATAAACGCCTGGGCGCGGAAGAAGCATTCGTCGGGTCCTCGGCGGTAGAAATCATCGGCAAGGCGCCGTGCCCCGTCCTGGTTGTTGGTCCCGCGGTCGCGGCCACTCAACCACAGGACGGGGGACTGGGCCGAATTCTCTACGCCACCGATTTCGGTACCGAATCGCTGGCCGCAGCCCCCTTTGCGATTTCGCTCGCGCAAGTGCATCACGCACGGCTAATCCTGCTTCATTCGATCCAAGACGGAGGCGACGTCGCCGCCATGTCGGACACGCTCCGTCGTCTGGTTCCGCTCGGAGCCGAGCTCGGATCTGAGCCGGATTATGTGGTGGAATACGGTGCGGCTTCGGAAAAGATCCTGGAAGTGGCCGCCGGCCGCCGCGCGGACTTGATCGTTCTGGGCGTGAACGCTAGTGGACGGCACGTCCGGCAACATCTGCCTCACTCGGACGTTATGCGAATCGTCGCGCGGGCAGCGTGCCCGGTTCTGATGGTCAGCAGTTAGCAGAAGGTGCGTTCGAACAACGCGCGAATTCCTCTTGTTCAGGAGCAGTTCTCAACCGGTTGTCCGCATTTCCGTGGTGCCCCATCCGTCTTGTCTCGGTAACTCTTCGGATAGCCAATTCGCGTATACTCGCAGCCGCACCTGGAAAGGGAACGCTCGCCATAGGCGTGACGAAGCATGCTCACGCACGCAGGATGCTTGTGGCCTGATCTGCGAGAAAAACATGACTGGCTCCTTATCACCGAAGCTACGATCATCGCAGGCGCTCGCGCAGAAATTGGTGGAGTCCTCGCCCGATGGTATCGTCGTGACCGATCGCGATGGATGCGTCATCGAGGCCAATCCACAAGCGGAAAAAATGTTCGGATATGCGCATGCGGAATTAGTCGGGCAAGCGGTCGAGATCCTCATTCCAGAACGCTTTCGCGCCGCTCACGCCACCCACGTAAAACACTACGGCGTTCAACCTGCTGCCCGCCCCATGGGTATGGGGCTAGAACTCTACGGCAGACGGAAGGACGGTTCGGAATTTCCCGTCGATATTGTGTTGAGTCCGCTGCAAGTGGAAGGTGAAACCCTTTCCTTGGCCATGGTTCGCGACATCACGGAACGCAAACGAATCGAAACAGCTCTGCAAAAAAGCGAAGAGAGCTTTCGCGTGCTCGTTGATGGCGTAAACGACTATGCCATTTTCATGTTGGATCCCAGCGGGCGAGTGGTGACCTGGAATTCGGGCGCGGAACGCATCAAAGGGTATCGCGCCGCGGAAATTGTCGGCCAACATTTCTCGCGGTTCTATTCACCCGAGGACATTGAGAGCGGGAAACCGAAAAACGAATTGAAAATTGCTGCCGCTCAAGGACGTCTGGAAGATGAGGGGTGGCGCGTCAGAAAAGACGGCTCGCGCTTCTGGGCGAACGTAGTGATTACCGCGATCCGCGACAAAGGTGGTGATCTGCTGGGATTCGCAAAAGTCACGCGCGATTTCACGCGTCGCCGTGAGGTCGAATTGGCACTCCGACTCAGCGAACAGCGTTTCCGCGCCCTCTTCGATTTCTCGCCGGACGCGATCATCGCGACGGACCAGTCCGGCCGAATCACGGAAGCAAATTCACGAGTCGAAAAGTTCTTCGGTTACAGTCACACGGAATTACTGGGCCAGCCGATCGAAATTCTGGTTCCCGAGCGATTCCGAACCGCACACCCCGGACACCGAAAAGATTACAGTGCTGAAGCTCGGATGCGCCCCATGGGAATCGGTTTGGAGCTGCACGCCCGTAGAAAGGACGGCTCCGAGTTTCCGGTGGATATCATGCTCAGCACCATCGAGACCGGTTCGGGCCGCGTTGTCCTGAGCGTAATTCGCGATCTTTCGGAAAAGGTGCGAGCCCAGGAAGAATTAGAAAGAAGGGAGCGCGAAAAGCGCTACCTGGAAGAGGAACTCAACACTGAACATGGGTTCGAAGACATCATCGGAGAAAGCACCGGACTCAGGAGGGTGTTGAAGCAGGTCGAGACGGTGGCGGCGACGGATGTTACCGTGCTCATCCTGGGCGAAACCGGCACGGGAAAAGACCTGATTGCGAGAGCAATCCATCAACTCAGTTCGCGGCGCGGGCGAACGCTGGTCAAATTGAATTGCGCCGCAATCCCCACCGGTCTGCTGGAAAGCGAGCTTTTCGGGCACGAAAAAGGCGCGTTCACGGGTGCCATTTCGCAAAAAATTGGCCGCTTGGAGCTGGCTCACCAGGGCACTTTGTTTCTGGACGAAATTGGAGACCTTCCAGCGGAACTGCAGCCGAAAATCCTGCGAGCGCTCCAGGAAAAGGAAATCGAACGGCTCGGCGGCACGCGCACGATCACCGTGGATGTACGCCTGGTCGCAGCCACCAACCGCAATCTGGAAAAAATGGTGGCCGACCGCGAATTTCGCAGCGACCTTTACTACCGTCTCAGGGTCTTTCCGATCACCATGCCGGCCTTACGCGAACGCAGGGAGGACATACCCCTGCTGGTTCGCTATTTTGTCAGCAAGCATGCCCGCCACCTGGATAAGCAGATCGAATCGATTCCAGCCGACGTAATGAGAGCCCTCACCAAATGGGACTGGCCGGGCAACATCAGAGAACTTGAGAATTTCATCGAACGCGCCGTGATCCTCACGAGGGGATCTACGCTACGGGTGCCGCTGGCGGAGCTGGAAACGTCAGCCGACGCACCGGTCGCGGATGATGCGACGCTGGAGAGTACAGAACGGGAGCACATTCTCCGCGTCTTGCGCGAAACGAAGGGCGTAATCGCGGGTGCGCACGGCGCAGCCGCCCGGCTGGGTTTGAAAAGAACGACACTCAATTCCAAATTGAAAAGGCTAGGTATTGAGCGCAGCGACTATATGTAGTCAGCGCCGACGATATTTCGTCAGTGCGCTTCGTCACTGCAGCATGTGTTAAGCATCACTGAGGCTTCGATTCGGAACTAAGCCTTTTCCCTCCCGAGTTTTACGACATGCACCGTCTCTAGCCAGCATTGGTTCTTTGCGTGCAATCAACACATGCGTGGCGCAGGACGAGCCAAGATCACGTTCAGGATTACCGTACAGGATGCAGCAGGCGCCACGACCCTATTACTCGAGGGCAGAGTTGTCGGACCTTGGGTAGACGTGTTGGACCAGACCTGGCGGGACTTGATCTCCTCACTCGGGTCCAAGAGATTCCTAGTTGATTTACGCGGAGTCACGCACGTCGACCGAGACGGAAAAAAAGTCCTAGCCGACATTCACAAGACCACCGGCGCGCAGTTTCTGGCCGATACGCCAATGACCAAGTACTTCGCTGCGGAAGCCCGCGGCGAAAAGCACGATGCAAAAACGGAGGAAGCCTGACATGCGAGGACCATACGGTTTCGAGATGACCGAGAATTGCCAGACCTGCAAACTCGAGAAGAGCGGCTTGTTCTGCCAACTGTCTCCCAAAGCGAAGAAGGATTTCGACGCCATCAAATCCAGCTCGGCTTATCCCGAGTCCGCGATTCTGTTCCTCGAAAAGCAGGATTCGCGCGGCATTTTTGTACTCTGCGAAGGAGAAGTCAAGCTCTCGATCAGTTCGAGCGAAGGCAAGACGCTCATCCTCAGAATTGCCAAGCCCGGTGAAATTCTTGGCCTCATGGCTGTGCTATCCGGCAAACCGTACGAGGTATCGGCCGAGACCCTCCGTCCATCGCACATCGCCTTCGTTCGCCGTGATGACTTCGTACGATTCGTGACCCAGCACCCTGAGGCTTCTGCGGGCATCGTCAGGCAGCTCAGTTCGAACTATCATGGAGCTTGCGAGCAATTGCGCAGCGTGGGCCTTTCGCTGTCCGCGCACGAGAAGCTTGCCAAACTCTTTCTGGACTGGTCCGCCGGCTCCGAACAGACCACCTTGGGTTCTCGCATCACGATGCCCTTGACTCACGAAGAAATCGCCGAATTCATCGGCAGCACCCGAGAGACGGTCACCCGCACATTGAGTGACTTTAGAAACCGTAATCTTGTGACGCTCAAGGGCTCCACTCTGATGATTTCGAATCGGGCAGGTTTGGAAAACCTTGTAACGGCTTAGCAATAAAAAGCGGCCCAGTGAGCCTCAAGCTTTCACAGAGAGCTGCGAATTTCTACAGAGCCTGGAACGGCCCACTCTGCTTCGCAGCGAATTCCACCCGCATCATTTTCAGGCCGTCTGTTGTCGCACGGTCAGGACCGGGCATCCCGCGTGGGCAACTACCTGATGGGCTGTGGCGCGCCCCAGATGTGTCGCGGCGCCCAGACGGCCGGTAGCATCGCGTACGCCAAGCACGATCAAATCGATCCTGCGCTGTTGTGCTGCCGCGACGATTCGCTCAGCCGGTTCACCGAACTCCACGATAACTTCCGGGCGCCCTTCGAGCTCCGCACCGTAACCGATAGCCTCGTACAGTTGCTGATTCGCTTCTGCGACCGAAAGTTGTAATCGGTCCTTATCGCCGTTCCGCGCTTCAGGCTTCCGCATCACATGCAACAGAACCAGCCGGGCGCGATTTTCCACGGCGAGCGAGAGTGCGTAAGGAGCTGCGGCGGCGGAAGCAGCCGTGAAATCATTTGCAAACAGCACGCGATTGAATCGCCCGCCGTTGTGCGCGCCGCTTCGCACTCCGGGCCCGATGGTCAGCACCGGCACCGGTGAACGCCGGAAGATCTCTTCCGCGACGGATCCGAGCAGGAATTTCTCCGCGCCAGTCCGGCCATGCGTGCCCAGCACGATCATATCGATGGCGTGATCTTTCACCGTTTGCGCCACCGCGTCCCACACATTAAGGCCTTGTGCGATGATGGCGTCGTGTGACAACCCCGCAAACTGGGATTCCACCCGCGCCATTTCGGCCTTCGCGTTCTCTTCCTCTGCTTTGATCGCGGTAGCTGTCAATTCAGGCGTCGTGTACACATAGGAAGCAGGTGTAAAAACATAGAGCGAGTAAACCGTTGCTCCATATCCCCGAGCGATGGCCGCTGCAAATGGCAGCGCCGCCTCGGAGGCACCCGAGAAATCGGTGAGGAAAAGGATATTCTTCAGTACGACTCGCAAATCGGTTCCAAGCACGCTCATAACCCACCTCTCGCGAGAGTCTGCGCTAAGGCGCGCCGCGTTGCGGTGACGAACGTCTTGCACCAGTGTGATGGCCGTCACTGCGACGGCCTGTATCCGTGGCCTAGGCATTTCCAGCCGCGTCGAGCTAATCCTTTACTGCCTGCAAGAACGCTACGCGCCGCAAGGGTGTTCACTATGGTACAGATTTCAAAAGCAGTTCTCGCTATTCTGGCCTCTACGCAGAGTTTCGGTAATGGAGGCAACACGCATGAAAGTACTTGGAGTCATCAGCACAACGGCCCTGCTTTTCCTTCTCGGAGCGACCGTTCCCGCGTTCGCGCAGGAAGAGCACCAGGAAGACAAGGCTAAGCCAGCAGAGCATGAGGAGTCAGCCAAACCTGCAGCGAAGCCGGAGGCAACCAAGCCCGCGAAGCAAGAAGAGGCGGCAAAGCCTGCAAAGCAGGAAGAAGCCAAGCCCGCAAAGCAGGAAGCAGCCAAACCTGCCGCGAGACAGGAACCGCAACAGCAGGCCAAGGCTCAACAACCAAAGACTCAGTTCGCAAAGAACGGCCAGAAAGACAGCGCCGGCCATGTTTACAACGAAAGCCACTTTGGCCCCAGTCATCACGCTCGCTTTGAAGCAAACGGTGGGCGCTTCACCAACGGACGCCGCGAGTACTCCTACGGCGGGTATTGGTTCTATGCGGGAGTGTACCCACCCTGGTTTTACCAGCAGGACGTGTACTTCATCATGGGCGCAGACGGGTTCTGGTACGCAGTGTCGTACAGCGATCCCTCTCTGATGTTCCAGGTCAACATCGGGTAATCACCAGCCGGGGCTGTTGCTCTCGGAGGAGGCTGCAATGTTTGGATACGGAATTTTGGGCACGCTGCTGATTATCTGTCTGATCGTTTGGCTCATACGCTCTTTGTAAGCGCGCGGAAGGTTCGCTCAGCGACCTCAGGTTCGTCTCCTGGAAAGAAATAGTGCTCAAAAAGCTGGATGAAACAGATCCTGCCGGGGACGGGGCGCGCGTCACCCGGAAATTCAACGGCGTTCGTTTGGGTCGTGTGAAAAGGTGTGCCTCCTGCCCCTGCGGACAGTGCTCCTTCCTTTGATTTAGCCGCTTTGCAGATTTCAGTTGGCCGTCGCTCGCTCGCCCGCGCGCGAAAACTTGCGCGGCGAAAACAGCCAAAAAAGTAGCGATTAGAATGGGGCGCTGTGGTTTGTTTTCAATCATATGCTGCGATTTTTAATTTTCAGCCAGTAGCGATTAGGTTTTGCGGAAGAGCGCGGAGGCGGATCGTGCTCGAAGGGGCTGAGGAACTCGAAAACTCGCGGGAAATGCGCTGCCCTTCGATCCCGCACAGTGGGATCTCAGGCTGAATCGCGCTGCGGCGCGATTCACGAAAGGTATGCCGCTTCGCGGCATCGTTTTATTGTTGGGGCCGTTCGACGCCTGCCCCTGCCAGGCTCTCAGGATCAACCCTTCGAGTCCGTCGATGGCGGAACCTCAGGGTGCCCGATCAACCAGCATGGCGAATTCCGCTCGCGCCACCGCACCGTTTGACCACTCCGATTAGGACTAAAGTTGGAAAGTGCTTTAGAATAAATAACGCAGCAACTGTCGGGGCGTAGCGCAGCCTGGTAGCGCGCCTGCCTTGGGCGCAGGAGGTCTGGAGTTCAAATCTCCACGCCCCGACCATTTCCTTCCATCGCCTGCAAAACGCTCGCTGGGAGAAAAAAATTCATGAAGAGCCTGTTGCTTGGAATGGCTGCCATCGTTTTACTTTTGTTTCCCGCCTCGGTGCGCTGCGCTCCGGCAAAACCTGCGTTGGAAGTGGTGGTGCTCGGTTCCGGTGGGCCGCGGCCGTTCGGCAGGGCGGGTTCCAGTTTCCTTGTGCTGCTCGATGGCACGCCGCGGATTTTGGTGGATGCCGGGCCGGGGGCGTTTTTGCGCATCGGGGAACTAGAGCTGGACTTGGACAACGTGGACACGGTCCTGCTGACGCACTTGCATATTGACCACAGCGGAGACCTCGCCGCTTTCTTCAACGCGCGAGCGCTCGATAGCGATGGACCGATCGTCTATCACATTTTTGGCCCCGACGGCGCCGGGCAATTTCCCAAGACCTCACGATTTGTGGACTTGCTGGTGGGGAAGGGCGGCGCGTTTGAATATCAGAAGACTTTTGGCGCGCGCGAAACGTTTGCAGTGCGCGATCTGGCGATCAACCTCGATTCTCCGCGTGCGAAAATCGTGGACGAGGGCGGGTTAGTCGTGGAGGAAATTGCCACGCATCACGGCGACTGCCCTTCGGTGGCTTACCGGATTTCGTACCAGGGATCGGTACTGGTTTTCTCCGGGGATATGGATGCGTCGGCGCTGCCGAATCTGGTGCAATTCGCGAAGAACGCGGATTTGCTGATTTTCAATTGCGCGGTGCTGGATCCTCCGCAATCGCCTTCGCAATTGTACGATTTGCACACGCCGCCGAAGAAAATTGGCGAAGCGGCGCGCGATAGCGGTGTAAAGAGTTTGCTCCTGAGCCATCTGGCGCCCGACGTCTTGAGCCAGGAAGACGCCGTGCGCAAATCGATTCGTGCGTCGTATGCAGGGCCCGTGGCGTTTGCGACCGACAAGTTACACGTGCCAGTAGGGAAGTGAGAGACGAATCGTGGCGCATGCGTTTCGCGCGCCGCCGCAGCGCGCTTTATGCCGCTCGTTTCTTGCGCTCTACCAGCTGCAAAATCAATGGCGTCAGGATCAGCTGCATCGCCAGATCGAGTTTGTTCCCCGGAATCACAATCGAATTTGCGCGCGACATGAAGCTGTGCTGGATCATCGCCAGCAAGTACGAGAAATCAATTCCGCTCGAATTGCGGAAGCGGATTACCACCATGGATTCGTCCGGCGTTGGAATCCAGCGCGCGATGAACGGGTTCGAGGTGTCCACGGTGGGGATGCGCTGAAAATTGATGTCAGTCACGGAAAATTGCGGGCACATGTAACGCACATAGTCCGGCATTCGCCGCAGAATCGTGTCGGTCACGGCCTCTGTGGAGTAGCCGCGCGAGGCGCGGTCGCGGTGAATTTTCTGAATCCATTCCACGTTGATCACCGGCACCACGCCGATTTTCAAATCCGCGTATTTCGCCACGTTCACTTTGTCGGTGACGATCGCACCGTGCAGCCCCTCGTAAAAAAGCAGGTCGCTGCTCGCCGGAATGTCTTCCCAGTCCGTGAATTTCCCGGGCGCCGCGCCGAATTTTTCGGATTCCGCACTGTCATGCACGTAATGCCGAATGCGCCCTTGGCCGCTGTCGCCGTAGCCGCGGAACGTGGCTTCCAATTCCTCCAGCAGATTGGCCTCTTCGCCGAAATGGCTGAAATGGTGGTCGCCCTTCGCGGCTGCTTCGGCCATCACGCGGTGCATTTCGTAGCGGTCATAGCGATGAAAGGAATCGCCTTCGATATAAACGGCCTTGACCTTCTCGCGTCGGAAAATTTGCTCGAACGTGTTGCGCACAGACGTAGTCCCCGCGCCGGATGAACCTGTAACGGAAATAATTGGATTTCTGGTGGACATGTGCGCAGGGCCCGGTCAGCGTCTCATCAGACCGCGCTGAAAGAAGAGCGGAGCGCGCTCGGCGGAAAACTGCGGATCGGTGTGGTATTGACTGATGCGCTCGACAGCGGCGCGCGAGCCGAACACAATGGGAGTTCGCGCGTGGAGTTCCCGCGGTTTTACATCCAGGATGCGCTGCACCGTATCGGTGGCGCATCCACCGGCCTGCTCGATCAGCAGCGCGATTGGGTTCGCTTCGTAGATCAGGCGCAGCCTACCGCGATGGTAGCCGCGCCGTTGATCGCCGGGATAAAGGAACACGCCCCCGCGCAACAGAATGCGATACGCATCTGCAACCAGCGACGCGGTCCAGCGCATGTTGTGATCCTGGGACAACGGCCCGTCGGCGCCGCGTATGCAATCGTCCACGTAGGCGCGGATCGAATCGTCCCAGTGGCGATAGTTTGCGGCGTTCACCGCGTATTCTGTCGAATTGCGTGGAATCGTGAGATGCGCAATCGCCAGCCGGAATTCTCCAGCGCGGCGGTCCAGAGTAAATACCTGCACACCCTGGCCAATCGTGAGCACCAGCGAGGTTTGCGGCCCGTAAATCAGGAATCCTGCGGCCAATTGCTCGCGGCCCGGGCGCAAGAAATGTTGCGCCGGGTCATGCGCATTCTCTACCGCCGGAAATACCGCGAAGATCGTTCCGATGGATACATTCGCGTCAATGTTGCTGGAGCCGTCCAGCGGATCAATCGCCACAGCAAGCGGAGCAGTCGCATCCAACGCCAGCGGATGCGCCATTTCCTCGGAAAGAACCGCCGCCACCGGAGCGTGGCGCATTCCCTGGGTGAAGACTTCGTTTGCGAGTACGTCCAGCCGCTTCTGCGCGTCGCCATCGAAATTCACCGAGCCTGTAGCCGCGCCCATCGTCGCGCCCACGCTCCCCGCCAGTTGTCCCAGCGCAACGATGTCTGCAACCTGTATGCCGGCCTTAGCAAGCATCCCTACCAGCTCCAGGGCTGCCGCCAGATGTTTGCTGTTGCTGCGTTTCGCTGCTTCGTGCAGAAATTTCTCGAGCGTCGTCTCGCCCGCGATTTTCGCCGGCGGTTTTTCCACGGAGCGCGCGGGACCCGCCGCAATCGACGCGTCCGCTCGATGGATGGGCGAAGCATTGGGCAGTGACATGGTCAAACGCTAACAGCCGCAAGCTAAAAATAAAACTAAATATAATTGAAGTCACACTTAGAAAAACTTAATGTCGAAAGTTTCGCCGACCGACCCGCAGGCTATGTTATATATCGCGCACTTGGTTTGCATATGACGACCGCGGTGATTCGCTCCGAGTGACGGGTTAACTCCACTAGGTCGGTGGCTTGATGGGGATTCACCCCCTACGTGAAATAGCCCCCATCACGCGGCGGTGAGCGACTTCGGTCGCAAGGATTAAAAATGACGCGACTCGGCGCAGTTATCGTTCTCGCGCTTGCTTGGGTGGCTCCCGCGGCAGCGCAATCCACGTCCGGTAGCACATCGGACGCGCCAGCCCGGCTGGATGCGGCGGCGAAAACATCGGCCAGTTCAGCGAGCCTCCCGAATGGGACGGGAATCGTTGGAACACTTTCAACTAACCTCGACAGCAAGCATTCCAGGGTGGGCGACCGCGTGGAGGTCGAGGTGACACAAGACGTCAAACCCGCTGACGGCATTCTGCTGAGAAGAGGCTCGCGTATTAGCGGACAGATCACTCAGGTGAACGCGTTTTCGAAAGGCTCAGACAACGCCGCGCTGGAAATTGTGTTCGACAATGTAGCCCCAAAGGGCGGCGAACAGATTTCGACCTATCTCGCGATTTATGCGTTGGCTGCCAAGCGTGAAGACAGATCGAACGACCTGCAAGACGGAAGAGGATTGACCGCGACAACAACGCGAGCGGGAGTTGCCGGTGGCATGCTCAGCGCGCCAGCTCCTCTGCGGCCCGACGCCAAAGGCATTTTCAGAATAGATGGCATGAGCCTGATGCCAATAGCCAAGGACAAGCCGCCGACGTCACTGCTGCATTCCGACAGCCGGAATATTCGTCTGGAAAAAGGAACCGAGATTGTTTTGGTAGTTGTTGGACCGTGAGCCAGCCCAATTTACCGCTCTTAGTTCACGCGGCGCGGGATTGCCGAGGCCATAGCCGGCAGCATCCTTGCTCATAGAGCTCGTGGTGCCCCAGGATTCTCTTCGCTGTGCGTCCGCAAAGCAGCGAAACTCACATAACCATCGGGCCAATTCCATCCCGCCAGGTGGCGGTGCGGCCGTCCCGGCTCGCCTAGATCGGAAACTACCGAACTCGCGGCACTGAAATTATCGTCGGCGGTGTAAATGCCCGGCGTCACCACCACTGGAAGCCCCGCTCCCCGCGCCGCATTCGCGCCGTTCGCCGAATCCTCAAACGCAACGCAGCTCGCAGCGCGCAATCCGAGCTTGCGCAGCGCAACCTCAAACACTTCCGGGTCTGGTTTTTTCGCGCTGACTTCGTCTCCGGCAACAATGGCATCGAACAGCGACGCACCGTGCGCGGGCAAAGCATGCTGCAGCAGCGCATCCACGTTGTCGCGGTGGGTGGTCGTTGCGATTGCCAGTCTCGCCCCCGCGGCCTTGGCCTCGGCGATCAATCGAGCGACTCCCGGATTCAATTCCACCGCGCCAGCCAGAATCATGGCGGTATAACGTTTTGTCTTGAAATCGTAAATCTCCGGAATCTTTTGGCGCACCGCAGCCAGATTCTGCGCGTGCCACTTAGTTAGGTAATAAAGGATGCGTTCTTTTCCGCCGGTGACCTGCAAGAGTTCCTTGTAGAGAGGCTGTTCCCATTTCCAAGCCAATTCAAAGGCAGCGAAAGCCTCGTTGAACGCTTGCCGGTGCACTTCCTCGGTCTCCGCGAGCGTGCCGTCCACATCGAAAATCAAAGCTTCCAAGGGCATCAGATCCTCAAAGAATTCCGCGGCGCGCGTCGGCACGACAGAGTACTTGAATATCATCGCTGTCGAAGAAAGAAAAACAGAAGGGTTCCATCAAGAGGAGAACTGTTGCGCGCTCACCAATTCGCTGCGACCGATCGAGTCAATCAAATGTTTCCTCGGATTCATCGCTCAGCGGGGAACCAGCCGCGGCCTGCTGCCCGAACACACGGCTTGCAAGCAGATCGGGAGCCTCGATGGTCATCAAATCGTCTGCCGTAATTGTGGCGCCGCCTGCCGAGCGCACGATGCGATTGGCCTGGCGCAAACGCGCGCGATCCAGCGCATTGCGAATCGAGCGCGCATTCGAGAAATGCGGCAACAGCTTCCGCGCGGTGATATAGCGCTCTAGCGCCTCTCGCCCGCTCGCGCTCAACTTGTAATTCTGCTTCGCCAGAATCATTTCGCCGATTTCGAGCAGCTCGCCTTCGTCATAATCCGGAAAATCAATGTGGTGAGCGATGCGCGAACGAAACCCCGGATTGCTGCTGAAAAATTTCTCCATGCGATCGGCATAGCCTGCGAGAATCACCACCAAATCCTCGCGCTGATTCTCCATCACCTGCAGCAGAATCTCGATGGCCTCTTGCCCGTAGTCGCGCTCATTTTCGGCGCGGTAAAGATAATAGGCCTCATCAATAAACAGCACGCCCCCCATCGCCTTCTTCAAGATTTCCTTGGTTTTCGGCGCGGTGTGGCCGATGTATTGTCCTACCAAGTCGTCGCGCGTCACCGAAACCAGATGGCCTTTGCGCACGAAGCCGAGCCGGTGCAGGATGTGGGCCATGCGCAGCGCGACGGTAGTCTTGCCCGTGCCGGGATTTCCGGTGAAGGACATGTGCAGCGTCGGCGCCTCGCTCGATAATCCCAGCTTGCGCCGCACGCGCTCCACCAGAAGCAGCGCCGCGATTTCGCGAATGCGCGTCTTAACCGGAGCGAGCCCGATCAGTTCCTCGTCAAGCTCACGCAGCACGTCCTCGACGCCTGCTTCTGCCAATTCCTTCGCGAGATCTACCGTAGCTGGGGGCGAGTCGCTGCCCGCAGGTTTCCCAACAGTAGCAGTAGCCGCTGCAGCAGCGATCGTTGGCTTGGCGAACGCCAGCGTTCCGGGCGCCCGCTCGTCCGCTACAGGATCAGTGATGCCCGGGTGCTCGTAAGATCGCGTTGTTTCCGTCACAATTTGTCCTTCGCGCAAGGCAGTGGCGTCGCAGCGCCGCCGCCGCGCGCGTGTTAACGATATCGCTGGCCCTCGGGCCGATCGGTCTCGTAAGCCTGCGTCGTATAACGCACGCTGCGCCCTTCCATCTCCTGGCGAACGAGCTTGAATCCCGGTTCGTTCGCCGGCCGGTTCACCAAAAAAGAAAGCCGCACGGATTCCCACCCGTGCGTGGAATCAAATCCCGAAAGTCGGATGTAGCGGTCGCCATAAACCTTGCGACACTCCGCAAGCTCCATCATCACCGCCGCCGCATCCTTGATATCGAACATCGGCAAGCCCCACATCTCCCAATAGGTGTTGCGCGGGTGCGGATCGTCCGTGAACTCCAGGTTCACGGCCCAGCCGTTGTCGATGCAGTACTGCGCCTGCGCTCTGATCTGCGCATCGGTCAAATCCGGCAAAAATGAAAAGCATCCTTGCGTCAATCGCATCGCGCTATCTCCCTTCTAGGCAAAGTTTCAAACGCTCACGGTCGCTGTGGGCACAAAGTCCGGTGTGTCCGTCGACGCGTAATCAAAAGTCACATCCTTCCAAATTTCCAGCGCCTGCCGCAGCGCCAAACAATTCTTCGCAGCGGTCTGTAAAATTTCCGGCCCCTCCAGCGCGATGTTGCGGCCTTCATTCCGCGCCAGCACCATCGCCTCCAGCGCTACGCGATTGGCCGTCGCGCCGGCCGCGATTCCAGCCGGATGTCCGATCGTGCCCCCGCCGAATTGCAGCACCACATCATCGCCCAGCATATCGAGCAACTGGTGCATCTGTCCCGCGTGTATGCCGCCCGAAGCCACAGGCATCAATTTGCGCAGCGAAGCCCACGGCTGCTCGAAAAACACGCCGTTCTCCAGTTTCTGTGGCACAAAATCTTCGCGGCAGATGTCGTAATACCCGCGAATCGTCCGCGGATCGCCTTCCAATTTCCCCACCACGGTTCCCGCATGGATGTGATCCACGCCCGCCAGCCGCATCCATTTCGCAATCACGCGAAACGAAACTCCGTGAATCTTCTGCCGGGAATAAGTGCCATGCCCCGCGCGATGCAAATGCAGAATCATGCTGTTGCGCCGCGCCCAATTTGCCATGGACTGGATCGCCGTGTACCCGATCACCAAATCAATCATGATGATCACCGATCCCAGCTCTTTCGCAAATTCAGCGCGCTCGTACATGTCCTCCATCGTTCCGGCCGTGACGTTCAGATACGTGCCTTTCACCTCGCCGGTCATCGCCTGCGCGCGATTCACCGCCTCCATCGAATACAAGTAGCGGTCGCGCCAGTGCATGAACGGCTGCGAATTGATATTTTCGTCGTCCTTTGTGAAATCCAGGCCGCCCTTCAGCGCCTCATACACCACGCGGCCATAGTTGCGCCCTGAAAGTCCCAGCTTCGGCTTCACCGTCGCGCCCAGCAGCGGCCGGCCGAATTTATCCAGCCGTTCGCGCTCCACTACAATTCCCGTCGCCGGTCCGCCGAAAGTTTTTATGTACGCCACCGGCATGCGCATGTCTTCCAGGCGCAAAGCCTTCAGCGGTTTGAAACCGAAAACGTTTCCGATGATCGAAGCCGAAAGATTGGCGATCGAGCCCGGCTCGAAAAGATCCAAATCGTAAGCGATCCACGCGAAGTAAGATGCCGGCGCATTCGGCACTGGCTCCACGCGATAGCATTTCCCGCGATATTTCTCGCAAGCGGTCAAGCGATCGGTCCACACCACGGTCCAAGTTGCCGTGGAAGATTCACCTGCCACTGCAGCGGACGCTTCGATGGGGTCGACTCCGTCCTGCGGCGTCACGCGGAACAGGGCAAGGATGTCTGTATCCTTGGGCTCGTACTCCGGCTCCCAATAACCCATTTTCTTGTATTCCATCACGCCGGCTTTGTAGCGGTCCTTGCCGCGCACCGTCGAGGATTTCTGGTCCAACGATTTCTCATGCACTGATTCCAGGTTCGTGCTCATGGCGTCTCTCCTCGCTGCGCACTCATGCAAAAACCGTAACAGCTTGCGCCCAACAATAAAACTGAATATAATTTCTAATAGACTTAATAAAATTAACCAGGAAAAAATGAACAACCTCACCTTTAAGCAGCTCGAGGCAATCCGGGAGGTCGCCCGCAACGGCACCGTTGTAAAAGCCGCCGCCGCTTTGCACGTCACTCCCGCCGCGCTTACCTCACGCATCAAGCTGCTGGAAGAAGACGCCGGCCTGCCGCTGTTCGATCGCACCGGAAATCGCCTGCGCCCCACCGACGCCGGACGCGAAGCCGTCGCTGCCGCCGCGCGCATCGAGCGCGTCGTCGCCGACCTGGGCGATACGCTCGACGCCATGAAAGGCCTGCACGGCGGACGAGTGCGATTCGGCGCGGTCTCCACCGCCAAATATTTTGCCGCGGAACTGATTGCTGCGTTCCTGCGCCAGCACGAGGGAATCGACCTGAAGCTGGTGGTAGGGAACCGCGCGGAAACGGCCGAATCGCTGCGTAATTACGATATAGACGTTGCGGTGATGGGCCGGCCGCCCAGCGATTTCGCCGTCGAAAGCGAGCCGTTTGGGCCGCATCCGCACGTGATGATCGCGACGGCGGAGCATCCGCTGGCGCGAGTCAGGCACGTATCCAAGAGCGAGTTGGCGAAACAAAAATTCATCGTGCGCGAGGAAGGTTCCGGCACGCGCAATATCTTCGAATACTTTTTCAATACGGAAATGATGCAGCAGCCAAAAATCACCGTGGAGATGGGATCGAACGAAACTATCAAACAGGCGGTAATGGCCGGCCTTGGACTGTCCCTGATTTCCGCGCACACAATCGCGTCAGAAGTGGCAGCGCGCCGGCTGGTGGTCCTGAAAGTGGAAGGCCTGCCCATTGTGCGGCAATGGTTTGTGGTGAACCGCGCCGACCGCGAACTGCCGCCCGCGTGCCGCGCCCTGCGCACGTTCATCGTGAAGAAAGGCAAGACGTTTCTACCGCAACGCGGCATCGCCTAGTTCGTGCGCTTGGCATTCCACCAATCGCTCCGCGATTTCATCACTCGATGGCGTAATGGATTCTGCAGGTATTTTCGGCAGTGGCTACTCGAGGACCGAATTACACGATCGGTACTCGTAGTACTGCGCGATTACACGCAACCAAACGTTTGTAACACGTTTCTCGTTTCTCACCTCATCGCATTTTTCGATACACTTGCCTCAAACATTCAATGAAGCGCGTGATGTTTCCTCTTATATTATCTCCCCACTAAGAACGACGCGCAGCAGCGGCGAAGCGCCAAAGACTTTTTGGCGTGGGTCGCCGCGAAGATCGCGACTTGGAAGCAAGAGCTGTGGGTGCAGCTCTGAAGAGAGGATATCTCCACGTTTTTCTCTATGGCAGGCCACAATCGGCGAACGGGTGTAGGTGTTTGGGGAATAGGAACGAAAATGGCAACAGCGACAACTTTCGGGCCCGGATGGGGCCGCGCGCCTGCAATTGCGCCGGCAGGCGTCGCGCGTCGCAAGCCGAAACTGGCCGCCGCGATTTACAACGCCGAGTTCGGTCGGACGGCGCCAAGTGGCCAGGCGAATTTATATAAAAGAGCGTCTCGCGTTGAGACGAAAATTGATCTTGGTTCAGCGCGCGATTGCTTGAGTGCAATGCACGCGGGCGTCGCAAGTCAGTACCATTACCGATGGGCCACGTTCACTGGCCGAAAGAGTGAAAATTGTTGTCGTAATTGTGGAAATCTTGCGCCCTGGATTTCGAAGGTGTTCTGCAATCCATTCATTAATAAGCACTTATATTTGTTTCAAATTGGCCCACGACTTGCGAACTGCGTAGCACCCGCCCAAGTACATCTGTACTGGTGTCCGAAGAGCTTAAGTAGTTGACGACGAATGGTGAGGAAAACGAATGGCTACCATGAAAGCATTGAGTTTGGCGATTCTTCTTACGGCAGCTCCGCTGAGCCTTTGGGGCCAGCAGAACAACACGGTTGCTGCCGCTGTTGCCGCCCCGATTTCCGCGCCCGCTGCCGGCGCCGTTCGTTCCAGCGATGACCGGCCAGCTTTGCAACAGCGCAACCCGCGCTACCAAGTGCAGAGAGACGACGTCCTGAATATTTCGTTCCCCCTCTCCCCGGAGTTGAACCAGACGGTCACCATCCAGCCGGACGGATACATCAATTTGCAAAACGTCGGCAGCGTGTACGTACAGGGGATGACGGTTCCCGAAGTCGTCGCGGCCCTGAAGAAGACCTATTCCCAGACGCTGCACGATCCAATTATTGACGTGGACCTGAAAGACTTCCAGCGGCCGTTCTTCGTCGCCATGGGGCAAGTGGGAAAGCCCGGCCAATACGATCTGCGCTACGACATGACCGTCACCGAAGCCATCGGCGTGGCCGGCGGATTTTTGCCGACCGCAAAGACGCAGGTTTTTCTCTACCATCGCGTAAATAACGAATGGGCGGAAGTGAAGGAACTGCATGTGAAAGACATCCTGAACGGCCACAACGTCAACGAGGATGCCCACCTGATGCCCGGCGACATGATTTTCGTGCCCGAGAAGTTCATCACCAAGTTCAGGAAGTACGTTCCGTATGGGATCGGGACGGGAGCCTACGTTCCCATTGACTAGTTTGCGGCGCGGACAATTTCAAGTTTAAAGGCGAAACTGACATGACTACATCGAATCGCAGAGACCGATCGGCGCAGGAAATGCCGGAAGTTACCTTGAGGGATATGTTGTCGCCCATATTCCGGCACCGCCGTGTGGTGATCATCAGCTTTTGTTCCGTCTTCGCCATCGCGCTGCTGGTTGCCTGGGCTTGGGCGGCACGCTATTACGTTTCCACGATGCAGGTCGTCGTGGAACAGGATCGTTCCGATCCTGCGATTACCACCGCCGCGGTCGCCAACGTGAATAACAATCGCGCGGTCACCACCGATCAAGTCGCCTCGGAAGTCGCCCTGTTGCAGGGTGACGACATGATGCGCACCATCGTCTCTACCTGCAGGCTTGTCGACGATAAGTGGTCGCCCTTCGATATGTTCGCCGATCCCCAGCGACGCTTGGCCATGAGGCAAGAAGGCGTCGCGCGAGGCTTGGCCAAGAAGATTAAGGTGGAAGCGGCCGCCACTTCCGACGTCATTGACGTGAAATACGGAAGAACCGGCGAACCGGAAATTCCGGCCTGTGTTCTGCAGACTCTCGCCAAACTCTATCTGGAAAAACATCTGCAATTACAGCGTCCGGCCGGAACCGCTGATTTCTTCGCGCAAGAAACCGACAAATATCATCAGGCGCTTACCGATGCGGAGACCCGTCTGGCTGAGTTCAGCCGCACGTCGGGCGTCGCCGCTCCGGACATTCTGCGCACCGATATGGCCGGGCAAGTCGCCGCGACCCAGGCAGCGCTCTACGCAGCCCGGCAGGCAATCGCTGCCGATGCGAAGCGCATTGACAACCTTAACGAGCAAATGGCCGCTACCCCAGCCAGATCCGCCACAGTCGAGTCTTCGGAGGCAGCCAATCTGTTGCTCGAAAATCTGAACGCTACGTTATTGGGGGCTCAACTGAAGCGTAGCCAGCTGCTCATGAAGTACGACCCGAGTTATCCGCTGGTCAAGGAAGCTGAAGAAGAGATCGCGCAGACACAGGCAGCGATTGCAAGCGCCGAGAAGGCGAAGTATGTCAATCAAGCCACCGACCGCGATCCTACCTATGAGCTGCTGCGCGCGGATAAAGCGAAGACCGAGGCCGATTTGGCTACGGAGAAGGCCACCGCCGCTGCTTTGGTCACCAGCCTCAAGAGTATGAACTCGGACATGGTTTCATTTGACGGGGACGCGGTGAAGCAAGGCGCTTTGATCCGCGAAGCCAAAGCTGACGAGGCGAATTATCTCCTCTATCTCACCAAGCGGGAGCAGGAACGCACCTCGGATGCGCTGGATCGCAGTCGCATCGCCAACGTCGCGATCGCTGTTCCGGCCGTCGTCTCTTTGTTGCCCGCACATAGCCCGTGGCTGATCATGTTCCTCGGGTTGATTGGCGCAGTCATCGTCAGTATCGCAGCGGCCTTTGTTGCAGAGTATCTGGACCCATCTTTCAGGACGCCCGAGGAAGTGATGGAAACCCTGAAAATGCCGGTGCTTGCTTCGATGCCGAAGAGGGCGGCGTAGCCGAAATGTTTTTGGAGTACTACAAACTTACCGAGCAGCCGTTCGGCGTGACGCCGGACTCGCGCTTCCTCTATCTTGGTCCAAAACACCGGGAAGCGCTGGCGTCACTCGTGTACGGCACGGAGAGCAATCGTGGATTTCTGGCTCTGATCGCCAAGCCGGGAATGGGCAAGACGTCCTTGCTCTACCACTATCTTTCCTACTTGCGCGACAAAGCCCGCACGGCATTTATCTTCCGTACGGATTGCGACTCGCGCGAGTTTATTCGGCACCTGCTGATCGATCTCGGCATAGACGTCGCCGGAATGGATTTGCCGGCCATGCACGATAGTTTGAATCGGCTGCTGACCGAGGAAATGCGCGCAGGCCGCCGCTTCGTATTGGTGATTGACGAAGCGCAAAATCTGGACGAAAAAGTCCTCGAGTCCGTCCGACTACTCTCGAATTTCGAAACTCCCTGGGTGAAGTTGATGCAAATCGTCCTGGCCGGACAGCCTCAGCTCGCCGACCGCCTGGCCAGTCCTTCGCTGGCGCAGTTGCGCCAACGCGTATCCATGGTTATCCGGATCGACCCGTTCACAAATCAGGACGTCAACGCATACATTGATCACCGCTTGTGGGTTGCGGGCTGCGAGAAGCCGACCATCTTCACCGTCGGCGCGCGCAAATTAATTGCTGAACACAGTGAAGGCATTCCGCGCAATATCAATAATTTGTGTTTCAACGCGATGTCTCTGGCCTGCGCCCTCAAACGCAAGGCGATCGACCGTGACATCGTCCAGGACGTGATTGCGGATTTGGACCTCGAGCCCTTGCGCGAGAAAAGCGCTGTTGCGCCAACATCAGAAAAGAAACCAGAACGGCCTGCGCCCGGCATTTCGCTTGCTCCCAAGAAACCCTCGTTCGCCGGCGGGTGGATTCCCAAGGTTGTGCTGACCAGCGTTGTGGCGCTGGCTGTAGGTTTATTTTTCTTGAATGTAGACCGCGGCGCATCTCATACCGCCGCATCTGCGCCTCCCGTTGCGAACGTTACGGCCGCACCATCTCCGGCGCCGGCGCCAACTCCGGTTGTCGTTTCACAGGTTTCACTGATGCCTGCGGACGCGCCGAGCCCGAACCCAGAACCAGGCTCCCTGGACGTGCAGGTGAAGCCGGGTCAAACGCTCTATCAAATCAGCGTGAAGAAACTCGGTAAGTACAACGGCAAAGTGCTCGAACAATTGCAGGACCTGAACCCTTGGTTGAACGATCCGGACCATATTCAGCCCGGGCAAAAGATTCGCGTGCCAGCAATGGCGACAGATTCCACAGAAACACAGCGAGCGGCCCAGCAGGCAACCAGTGCTGCACCCGCAGAGGCAGGAAAACAATGAGCAAGAACTTTGAACTGATGCAGCAGGCAGGGAAGGAACAGGAACTTCGTCCAGCTCGCAAACTGGAGCCGGCGCCAGTTGCTTTTGGGAATGGCGGCGGTAACGGTCATCGCGAAATGGATGGCCCGGACCTCGACCAAATGGCGGGCGAAGAAGCGCTGCGCCTGGTGCAGCGCGTGTTCCTGCTGCAAGCGCAAGAACCGCCGCACATGGTGGCTTTCGCGGGCATTGATCACGGTAACGGAGTCAGCCGCGTTTGCGTGCGTGTCGCGGAGACCTTGGCAAAAAACATTAAGGCTCGGTCTGCTTGGTCGAAGCGAATCTGCGGACGCCCGCGCTACCGGAGATGTTCGGCACCACCAATCATCACGGCCTGACGGACGCTTTGCTGCACGACGGGCCGATTCGTTCCTTCACGAAGCCCGTCCGTGGCGATAATCTCTGGCTGCTTTCCAGTGGAGCGCTCGCGGCGGACTCGGCGAAGCTGCTGAATTCTGACAAGCTGAAGACCCGCCTGGCGGAATTGCGCAAGGAATTTGATTTTGTGCTGATTGACCTGCCGCCACTCGCGCGCTACTCGGATGCGATCGGTTTGGGCCAGATGACGGACGGTTTCATCCTGGTTTTGGAAGCCAATAATACGCGGCGCGAAGCGGCTCTCCAGGTTGCAGAGGGCTTGCGCGCAGCGAACATTCGAATCCTGGGAGCGGTGCTCAACAAGCGCACTTACCCGATTCCGGAGACGCTCTACCACAAGCTGTAAAGCGAACCGAGTCGTTCGCCGGGGGTCGAGTAAAGATCTTGGTGCAGCGCAAAAGCCATAGCCGAGTTTTTGGTTGGGCACGAAAGAAGCGGGCAGTCTCCGTTGGTGAGTTAATTACCACCGGATGTGACTGAGAGTAGCGGAGCTCTGTCTCTGAACTACGTCCAACCCATCGCAGATGAGCTGAACACCGCGAGTGCGGGAAGGGAACTCGAGGCGCTGGCATGGTTCGCAGTGCAAACGAGGCCCCGGCACGAGAAGAAAGTCTCAGCCGAACTGCAGGAGAAAGGCGTTAGTGCCTTTCTTCCGCTGATTTCCTCAAAGCGGCAATGGAGCGACCGCAGCCGTGTAGTAGAGCTACCGCTGTTTCCGCAATATGTGTTCGTGCGAATCGCGCAGACGCTTCACACGCGCGTTTCCGTGTTGCGCACCAACGGCGTTAGCAATTTTGTGGGCACGCGCGGGATCGGTGTTGCGATTCCCGACGAGCAGATCGAGCGCGTACAGACGGTCGTCACACGAGGCATCCCGGCCACACCGCACGCGTTTCTGAACGTCGGGAAACGTATTCGGATTCGCGGCGGCGCCCTCGACGGACTACAGGGAATTCTTACGGCGGTGAACGGCGATCAGACTCTGGTGGTCTCCGTGGAATTGATTCAACGCTCGATCGCCATCCGCATCGCGGGTTTTTCGGTCGAGCCGGTTTAGCGAGAGCGCAACGCTTCTCGGCGGCAAATCGTTACAGATCCACAACGTGCAATTCATCATCGAGCTGTAAATATTTTGTATGACGAGTCTCGTTTATAGCGTTCTTTTGAAGCAAGCAGTCCGGCGCATTTTTTAGCAGAAGAACCCAGCCCGAAGAGAGAAACGGTGAACGAAGCAAAACGTCGGTTTCTTTTGAATGCTCTGAAGTTGTATGACCTCGGAATAATCGTGGTGTCATTCGGCTTGGCTACCTATCTGCTTGTCCACGCGGAGCATAAAGTTTCCTTGCACGACTTCCTGGCTATGCGGGTAAAGGTCTCCAACTGCGCGATTTTCGCGGTCGCCATGTTTTGTTGCCATGCCATCTTTTCGCTGTGCGGCCTTTACCAGTCGCGAAGGTTATCCACTCGTTTGGCGGAAAGCACCGACGCACTGAAAGCCACGTCACTATCCACGGTGTGCCTGGCATTGGTCGCGGTGTTCTTTTCAGTGCGCATGATTACCGTGCCCTTTCTGATCACCTTCTATGCGATCAGCTCTTTGCTGGTCGTCGCATCGCGCTTCTTTTTGCAATACTGGCTGGCCATCGTCCGGCGCCACGGCCACAATCTCCGCTACATGCTGATCCTGGGCACTAACTCTCGCGCCATCGAATTCGCGCGCAAGATTGAGGCCGCCCCCGAGCGTGGCTACCAGCTTCTCGGCTTCGTGGATGAGGACTGGTCCAGGATGGAAGAATTTAACGCCACTGGGTACAAAGTCTGCTGCGACTACGCGGGGCTCGCCGAGTACTTGCGCCGCAATGTGGTGGACGAAGTCGCGATCTACCTTCCGCTGCGCTCGTTCTACGAACACTCCTCGCAAGTCGCCGCGCTCTGCGAACAACACGGCATGGTAATGCGCTTCGCCTCCGATATTTTCGGCCTTAAGACCGCCCGCTCGCGCACGGAAGAATTCGAAGGCGATCATCACATCGCGGCCTACACGGGTGTGCGCGACGGATGGCCGCTGCTCGTAAAACGGATTCTGGATCTGGCAATCTCGTTTGTGCTGTTGGTTGCGTTGACGCCCCTGTTTCTCGTTGTGGCCGCGCTTATCAAGCTCACTTCACCGGGCCCCGTTTTCTTTCGCCAGGAGCGCATGGGCATCAACAAGCGTAGGTTCGTCATTTACAAGTTTCGCACGATGGTTCCGAACGCGGAAGAAATGATGGAATCGCTCGAGGATCTGAATGAAGTTTCCGGCCCCGTATTCAAGATCATGGATGATCCGCGCATCACTCCGATCGGAAAATTCTTGCGGCGCACCAGCATTGATGAGCTGCCCCAGCTCTTCAATATTTTGAAAGGTGATATGAGCCTGGTCGGACCCCGTCCTCTTCCTGTACGCGACTATCAAGGTTTCAATCAGGATTGGCAGCGTCGCCGTTTCACCGTTCGGCCGGGCATCACCTGCCTGTGGCAAGTCAACGGTCGCAGCTCCATTCCATTCGAGCAATGGATGCGCCTTGACCTGCAATACATGGACGAATGGTCGCTCTGGCTCGACCTGAAAATCCTGGCGCGCACCATTCCGGCGGTGCTCAGAGGCTCAGGCGCCGCTTAATCCATCGTCCTCGATCGTGCTCAATCGCAACGTTTCACTGCAATCCTGGCTTGATTGAATCCCTTTCTCTGTCTGCTTTCGGCATTGGGTGTCGTTGCCGTTGTGTTGAGCTTAGCGGCCTAACGATACAGGAGCATTCAGCAAGTGGAATCGCACCAAACTAAAATGGCTCGCGCCAACATTCTCGGAGTCGGCGTTCACGCCGTAAATCTTCCGCTCGCCGCGCAGATGCTCGAAGCGGCTGTCGAGTCCGGCCGCGGAGGTTACGTTTGCGTGACGGGCGTTCACGGCATCATGGAAGCGCAACGTAATTCACGATTCAAAAAAATACTGGACGACGCCATGCTGGTTGTTCCCGACGGTGTGCCGACTGTATGGCTGGGCCGCTGGGAAGGGTTTAAGAACATGGGCCGCGTTTTTGGGCCCGAACTAATGCTCGAGTTCTGCCGCAGGTCGTTGGCTTCCGGGCAAACTCATTTCTTGTACGGCGGCAAGCCGGGTATCGCTGAAGCGCTCCGCGAAAATCTCGAGCGCCGCTTTCCCGGAATTCGCATCGTCGGGACCTACACTCCTCCGTTTCGCCCGCTCAGCGATAGCGAGAAGACCGGCCTGCAACAAAGGTTGTCAGCCCTGGCCCCGGACGTTGTGTGGGTCGGCTTGAGTACCCCGAAGCAAGAAGAATTCATGTTCGAAAATATCGGCTCATTGAATTGCAAAGTGATGGTGGGAGTTGGAGCTGCCTTCGACATCCACACCGGCCACGTAAAAGATGCGCCGCAATGGGTGAAAAACGCCGGACTACAATGGCTGCACCGGCTGTGCCAGGAGCCGTCGCGCCTTTGGAAACGATATTTGTTCAATAACTCGGCGTTCCTGCTGCGGATTGCGCTGCAATTCACCGGGATTAAGCGTTACGAACTAACGCCACGAGCCGTCACTGGCGATTAAGTTCGAGCAGGGAGGTTTTTTAATCATCGAGTGGTGTTCCTGGCATTCCATTCGCCACTATTCGCAAATTCATGGGGGGTATGCAACATGCGAATTGCCGTAATCGGTTCAGGCTACGTCGGTTTGGTATCGGCCGTTTGTTTCGCTGAAATTGGCCACGAAGTGATTTCCGTTGATAACGACAGCGCAAAAATAGCCGCCCTAGAGCGCGGCGAAGTGCCGATTCATGAGCGTTTCCTTCCCGAGTTGTTGCAGCGCCACCTCGGCGGCCGCTTGCGCTTTTCCAGTTCCATCGCACAAGCGGTGCAGGAGTCGCAGGCCATCTTCATCACTGTGGGAACTCCCCAATCCGAAACCGGAGAGGCCGATCTTTCCTACGTCGAAGCCGTCGCCTACGAAATCGCGTCCGCGATTCAGAGTCCGAAGTTGGTAATCGAAAAAAGCACCGTGCCAGTAAGCACTTGCGAATCCTTGCGCAAAACCCTGCTTTTGAACGGCGCTCCCTCCGGCTTATTTTCTGTAGCATCGAATCCGGAATTCCTGCGCGAAGGCACGGCGGTCACCGATTTCCTGTATCCCGATCGCATCGTCGTGGGCGCGGATGATGAATTCAGCGCTTCGCTTCTCCAAGCCATCTACCGGCCGCTCACTTCCGGCACCTACTACTCCGAACCTCACGCCATTCCGCATTCAGGCCACTCGCATGCCAAGGCCCCGCTGATTTTGACCACCGCGAAGAGCGCCGAATTGATCAAGCACGCCTCCAACGCATTTTTGGCCATGAAAATTTCGTTCATCAACGCCGTCGCCAACATTTCCGAAGCAGTGGGCGCGGATATTCAGCAGGTTTGCGCGGGCATCGGCTCTGATTCTCGTATCGGTCCAAAATTCTTGAATGCAGGCATCGGCTACGGTGGCTCGTGCTTCCCGAAGGACGTGCGCGCCTTCCACGCCGTCGCCACCCAATGCGGTTACGATTTCGGGCTTCTCGGCGAAGTCACGCGGATCAACGACGAGCAACGGCGCCGCTTTGTGAAAAGCATCCGCGCCGCACTTTGGACGCTGCGCGGCAAGCGATTGGGCGTCCTTGGACTGGCATTCAAGGATGGCACCGACGACATCCGCGAATCGCCCGCGATCGGCATCATCGAGGCTCTGTTGAAGGAAGGCGCTCACGTGCGAGTCTATGATCCTGCGGCTGAATCAAACGCGAAGAAAGTGCTCTCCAGTGATCGCGTGACCTACGCCAAAGATTCCTACGACACGGCCGCCGGCTCCGATGCGCTGCTGATCTTGACGGAGTGGAAAGAATTCGCGAGCCTGGATCTGCCGCGCCTGAAAAAACTGTTGAAGTATCCGATCGTAATCGATGGAAGGAATCTGTACGAGCCGGCCGTCATGGCGGGCGCGGGAATTATTTATCACAGCATCGGCCGCGCCACAGGTGTTCCTGAACATTTGTCCGAAATTGTGCAGCCAACTGAAGTGGAATTGGCCGTCCCGGTGAAGGATTTTGCCGCCGGCGCCGCTTCCGCAGGCTAATTTTGCGTCGGCCGCTGCAACTCGACCTGCACGGACTGGCAGTAAAAAACGGCCGATATGTTTGGTAATTGTTTTGCGCCGTTGATAGAAAGCACGACCGGAAATAGTAGAAATACTTGCGGTTGATTTTGCAAAGCCGTCGTCCCAGATTGCGGGCCCAAACACCATTCTAATGTTCAAGTCCATATTCAAGAGTGCACTCGCGCGGAATGCCGCATGGATGTTTGTAGGGCAGGGGCTGCGACTCGTCCTTCAAGCGTTCTATTTTATTGAGATCGCGCGCTCGTTGGGCGTCTCCAATTACGGCGCTTTCGTCGGCGTTGTCTCGTTGGTCGGTATATTTTTCCCGTTCGGAGCAATGGGCAGCGGCAATTTGCTGGTGCAGAACGTCGCGCGCGAGCCGGGCCAGTTCCGAAAATACTGGGGTAAGGCGCTGGCTACCACGACGACGTGCTGTTCGATCCTGCTCGTTGTGGTGTTACTGGTTTCCTTCTTCGCGCTGCCACGTTCCATTCCAACTTTGTTGGTCTTGCTCGTTGCGGGCTCAGACCTGTTCGGTCTGAACATGATCACCATTAGTGGCCAAGCGTTTCAAGTGTCCGAGCAGCTGAACTGGACCGCGACGATGAACGTGATGGTCGGCGTGTTTCGTTTGACAGGTGCCCTTGCGCTGGCCGCGATTTTTGCGCATCCCACGGCGTTGCAATGGGGATACATATATTTCGGGACCACAGTACTCTCGGTAAGCGTCTCGGTGCTGCTGGTATCCACGAAACTGGGGTCGCCAATCCTCGCATGGCGGAGTTCGATGCGCGAACTGCGCGAGGGCTTCTATTTTTCAGCCGGCTTGAGCTCGCAAACCATCTACAACGATATTGATAAGACCATGCTGGCGAGAATGTCCACGCTGGATGCAACCGGTATCTATGGCGCGGCGTACCGGATTATTGACGTCAGCTTTTCGCCTGTGTCCGCCTTGCTGGCCGCCACGTATCCCAGCTTTTTTCGTCGCGGCACGCGAGGCATTTCGTCGAACCTCACGTATGCGGGTTCGCTGCTGCCGCGCGCCTTGGGCTACACCGCGCTGGCATGTATTTGCCTTCTGCTCGGGGCGGGAATTATTCCGCGTATTCTTGGCCCCGAATACGCCCGTTCCGCCGAAGCGTTGCGTTGGCTCTCGGTGCTGCCCATGCTGAAGGCCGTGCATTATTTCCTTTCGGATGCGCTCACCGGAGCAGGGCATCAGGTGGTGCGAACCGCAATCCAGGTGGGCGTGGCCATTTTCAACGTTTTGCTCAATCTGTGGTTGATTCCGGCGTATTCCTGGCGAGGCGCCGCATGGTCCAGCATCGCTTCGGATGCGCTGCTCGCGTGCAGCATCGGAACCGCAGCGTTCATCCTGCTGCGCCGCTCGCAAAACGTGCTCGGCAAGCTGACGGCAAACGCCGAATCGGACTGACAGCCTCAAGATGTTCCCAAGTGTGATTTCGTGACGATTCAATCAGATCGCTCAATGTTCGGATGGAGATTCAAACCATGAATATCTCTCGCAAATATCTCGGCGATGTCTTCACGATTTTCGTGCTGGCTTTGGCGACCGGCGCCTTCCAGTCGTTAGTCGTGGACACCTCCACCGCCCAAGCCGTCAACGAAGGCAATCCGCTCCTGCAGATTATGTGGGCGCTGGTGTACGCGGTCGTTCTGATACGCGCCATCGGGAACTTTCGCGCGATTGCGGCCGCCGTGCGCGCCAACAAGTTTCTGCTCGCTCTGGTGTTGCTCGCAATCGTTTCCGTTTTCTGGTCCGAAGAGCCCGGCCTCACCCTGCGTCGCAGCGGCGCGCTCCTGGCCACCACTTTGTTCGGCCTGGATTTTGCGGTCCGCTATTCCATTCGCAAGCAACTGCAGCTGGTCGCGATTGCCTTGAGCGCCGTCGTCGCGCTTAGCGTCGTGGTGCAAGTATTTTTCGCGGGCCTGGTTCCGGTCGTGGATAAAGCTTACCCCAACGCCTGGGTTGGTCTGTTCGACCAGAAGAACGTGTTTGCCCGGGTGATTGTGCTCACCGCGATTGTCGTCTTCGCCTCGGTTCGTCGTTCGATGGGCGGCATCCTCACTGCCGCCTTTACCTTCCTGGCCGCGACCGCGTTGATTATCCTTACCCAATCGATTACGGCAGTCGTTGCTCTGGTCGGCCTGATTCTGATTCTGCAGTTTGCGCCAGCCTTGCGCTGGACGGGGCGAGTCCGAACCCTGATCGGGTTCTCCGCCGCAGTGATGGTCGCCCCGGCAATTTTCTTATTAATCCACTATTGGGCGCTCATCCTCAATTTGCTCGGGCGCAACGGCACGCTCACTGGCCGCGCACAGCTCTGGGCCATCTCTGTTTCCAGCATCGAGCTTAAACCGATCTTGGGCTATGGTTACAGCGCTTTCTGGATGGTATCCGCGGAAGCACTGCGCATTAACGCCGTGCTGCGTTGGACTGTTCCGCACGCGCACAACGCCTATATTGACCTGGCACTTGAGCTGGGCCTGGTCGGGCTCGTACTCTACGTCGCTGCCTACATCGTGGCGTTGTGGAGAGCAGTTGGCTACATGCGCACGGATCCCGAACCCGGCGCCAAATGGCCGCTCGTCTACTTCTGCTTCATATTGCTTTATAGCTTGACTGAAAGTTCTGTTCTGGTTCCCGGCTCGATCTTCTGGATGCTTTTCGTGGCCGCAGCCTGCACCGTCGCCCAGCCTGTGGGTGCTCTTGCTTTCGAATCAGCAGACGAGCATGCGCCTGAAACCGATCCCGGAAGGGATCCAGGGCCGTCTTTCGCAACCAGCTAGGCGTAAACTGACATCGGACATTCCGCCCGGAGCCGTTACGAGTCTGGACGCTACAAACGAAAATCGAAAATCTCTGACATGACTCCGCTGGCCCCCAAACCAAAGCTCGCGCTGCTTCTGAATATCATCGCGCCTGCGAGGCTGCGCCTTTACTCCATTCTGGCGGATCACTTCGATCTGCTGATCTTGCACGGCGGTACCGAAGCGAATCGCGATTCGTGGCAGGGCCTCGAGAAAGCCATCCCTAACGCGCAAGTAGTCCGCGCCTGGGGTTGGCAGCTTCATCACGCGAAAAAAGTGGATGGGGAAGTGTTCGATGAGAAATACATTCACGTAACTCCCGGTTTCGCTTGGCATCTCTTGCGTTTTCGCCCGGAAGCGATCATCAGCAACGAGATGGGTCTTCGCACGCTGACCGCCTTGACGTACGGAACGTTGTTCCGCAAGCCTGTATGGGTTTGGTGGGGTGGCACAGCGCACACCGAGCGCAATATCGGGGGGCTGCGCAAAATCATTCGAAAAATTGTTACGCTGTGGGCACGCCACTGGATCAGCTACGGCCGCACCTCCACGGAATATTTGCTTCAGCTGGGCGTTAAGCGAGAACGGATTTTGGAATCGCAGAATGCCGTGGATGAAGACCGGTTTCAGGTGGACGCTGAACCCGCCTGGACTATTCAACCGCGGCCCGTCGTGCTGCACGCGGGGCAGTTTATCGAACGCAAGGGTCTCGGCCTGCTGTTGGCCGCTGCCGTGATTCTCCAGCAGCAGGGCTGCGAGTTTTCGCTGCTCCTCGTGGGCAGCGGCCGCGAGAAACAGGCCCTCGAGCAGCGCGTGGCAGCGCTGGGGCTGAAAAACGTGCACTTTCGCGCCGCGCAGGCTCCGGACAGAATGCCGTCGGTCTATCGCAGTGCCGACGTCCTGGTTTTCCCCACATTGGAAGACGTATGGGGACTGGTGGCAAACGAAGCGATTCTCTGCGGTGTTCCGGTCCTCTGCTCAAAATATGCGGGCTGCGCCCCGGAACTTTTCGCCCCGGAGAATATTTTTTCACCAGACGACTTGAACGGATTTACGCAAAAGCTGCGCGATGCTATTTCCGGTAGGCTGCCGAAAACAGATTGTTCGCGGCTCAAGACCACTCAAGCGCTAGGCAGTGAGCTGGTCAAAGAAGTGAACAGTCAGCTATCATCGAATCCCCAGCCCGTCGTTTCTAACGCACCAAAATCCACGTATCGGGAAACGTGAGCTAAACCGACACGCAAGGCTGAAATTATGACGGTACTGAGGGGTACCAATAGCATCGGTCTGCTGTGCGCTTTTCTCGCCATCTTTTCTGCGATGAGGGGCGATGTGACCAAGCTTGTTCCCAGCTCTGAGCCGATTCCAGCCAGCCTCTTCGGAATGCACGTCCATCATATGGTCAGCCCGAAGGGCAAGGAACCGCTCACACCCTGGCCGGCCGTGAATATTCCCGAATGGCGTTTGTGGGACGCCCATCTTACTTGGCCCGATATCGAACCCACAAAAGGTGTATGGCGATTCGAGAACGTCGACAAATCTCTTCAATTGGCGCAAGCACACGGCACCGATGTGCTGTTCACGCTGGGACTCACGCCAACTTGGGCGTCGGCGCGTCCCCAGGAGCCGTCGGGATATAAGCCGGGCTACGCGGCGGAGCCCATAGACATTCAAGATTGGCGGGATTTTGTAACCGCAGTGGCAACGCGCTACAAAGGGCGCGTCCACGAATATGAGATCGGGAACGAGCCCAACTTGCACCAGTTCTGGACCGGGAGCCTGGATCAAATGCTCGCACTCGTCCGCGAAGCCTCCCCGATCATTCACGGCATCGATCCCACGGCAATAATCGTTTCTCCCAGTGCCACGAAAGGCGCCGACGGCGTGCGGTGGCTAGCCGAGTTTCTGCAAAAAGGCGGCGGCCAGTACGTGGACGTGATTGGCTTTCACTTCTACGTCAACAAACAACCGCCCGAATCCATGCTTCCGCTGATTAAGCAAATTCAGCAGACCATGGCGAACAACGGCGCGGCCGGCAAGCCGCTCTGGGATACCGAAGCAGGTTGGCTCGAACCAAATCCATACCCGAACAACGAGCTGCTCGCTGCATATCTTGCCAGAGCTTATATTTTACAGTGGGCCGCGGGGGTGCAGCGATTTTATTGGTACTCGTGGGATAGTCACAACATGACGGTCGACTCCACGGAACCAGGCGCCGAGGTTTTGCAGCCCGCAGGACGCGCTTACGGAATCATTCAGACCTGGCTCGTCGGCGCGCGCATGGATTGGTGCAGGCAGGACGACAGCCACACCTGGACGTGCGAATTGAACCGTCAGGGCGCGCTGCAATGGATTATTTGGAATTCCGACGGACCAAAAACTATCTCCATCCCTTCATCTTGGGGCGCGAGAGATTCTACTATCTTGCTTCAGGACGCCCGGCCATTCAATGGCTCCAGTTTGGACGTCGGACAAATGCCAGTCCTGCTGACCAGCCAATGAGCGTGCCGCCGATATTCGATTTCGACGCGGATAAATCAGGCAGCACAGTTCTAACCTCATGAAAATTGTTCAGGTGCACAACACTTATCAGCAGCCCGGAGGTGAAGACGTCGTCGTTGAAAGCGAAAGGCGCCTGCTACAAAGCGAAGGCCACCAAGTGATTCCGTACCTGCGCAGCAACATGGAGTTGCAGGATGCTTCGGCCCTCGCGCGCATCGCCGTTGTCCCGCGCATGGTGTGGTCTTCGGAATCGCGCCGCGGGTTTGCCTCGCTGCTCGATGCGGAGCGCCCGGACGTGGTTCACATCCACAACACCTTCATGGTGATTTCGCCTTCGATCTACTCGGCTTGCAGCGAACGCAAGATTCCGGTGGTGCAGACGCTCCATAACTTTCGGTTGCTCTGTCCGTCCGCGAATTTTTACCGCGATGGTCATGTTTGTGAAGAATGCGTGGATCACGGCTTGCTGCGCGGCGTCCAGCACGCCTGTTATCGAAATTCTCGCGGGGCCACGGCGAGCGTCGCTCTGATGATCGCGGTTCATCGGAAATTGCATACTTGGTGCGATTGCGTCACCCGCTTTGTCGCCTTGACCGAGTTTCAGAAGCAGAAGTTCGTGGCCTCGGGATTTCCGCCCGATAAATTCATGGTTAAGCCTAATTTCGTCGACCCGGACCCTTGCGAACGAGCGAACGCCGGTGAATACGCCGTGTACGTTGGCCGCCTGGCGGAAGATAAAGGCCTGCGCGTCCTGCTCAAGGCGTGGAAGCAACTACGCGCGCCCTATCCGCTGCAAATTGTCGGAGACGGCCCGGAGCGCCCCGGTCTGGAAGCCCAAGCGCGCGATTTGCAGCGCTCCGGCGTCATATTTCGCGGACGCCTCTCCCGCACAGAAACCATGGCAGCCATAAAGAACGCGCGATTCATCGTCGTTCCCAGCACCTGGTACGAGACATTCGGCATGATCATCGCCGAATCTTTCGCCTGCGGTACCCCGGTGCTCTGTTCGCGCCTCGGCGCAATGGCGGAGATCGTCGCGGACCAATGCACCGGCCTGCATTTCACTGTGGGTGACGCGCAGGACTTAGCCCACAAAGTCGAATGGGCCTGGGAGCATCCTGCCGATCTCGCCAAGATGGGCCGCGCCGCTCGCGCCAAATATGAATCGGACTACACCGCAAAAAAGAATTATTCGCTTTTGATGCAAATTTATGAGCAAGCGGTCGCTGCGAATAACTAGCGCACGTCGTCCCCGGATTTTCCGGCGTGGTCGCTGATCGAAGGAGCCTGGATGAGCAACATTGTCCTGAAAGCCGTCAATAAATTTCGCAGAATCTACCACCGGAAGCGCCTGGGCAAGCGCTTCTTCGAACAAGAGTCGAATACCGTTAAGACTCCCTACATCGAGCATCCGCGCGTCACCGCGATCCTTCAGTTGTTCAATAAACGCCAGAATATTGAGGCTATCGTCGGCGCGCTGCTCAGCTCGCCCATCGAAGAGATTATCGTGGTTGACGACGGCTCGAGCGACGGTGCCCTGGAAGTCCTCGCGCGCATGCTCACCGGCAAAAACCACTTCGTCATCCGCTCGAACGACATTTTCGAAATCAGAACGTACTCCCGCGCCTTGGATTTCGCCCGTGGCGAATTCGTCGCGCTCCTTCAGGATGACGACATTCCTCCGACGGACGGTTCCTGGATTGAAGAAGCTTTGGCGCATTTCGCTCGCTATCCCAAGCTCGCCGTTCTGGGTGGTCGAGACGGCCTCTCGTTAAAAGTGGCGAACGGCAACGGTTCAGGTCCGGTGATGGCGTACGACTTGGTGAACCATCGCAACGGCCAGCCGGTTCGCCTTCCTTTCACCTTTGTGGACACCGTAAACCGCGCCCCGGTCATTTTGCGCCGAGCGGCGATTCTGGAATTGGGCGGAATTGACAACGCGTTCGCGCCCTATCAGTGCGACGATGTGGATATCTGTCTGCGCGCATGGAAGGCGGGACTGCAAGTGGGTCTGTATCCCACGGATTTCGTTCGCGACGTCGGCATGGGCGGCATGCGCATCTTCAATGCCGATAAACTCCCCGAACAAGCCAGGAAGAACTGGAAAATCATTTACGATCGTTACGGCAACGATGTCAGCAACGGCCACTTCGCGGCCCTGGTGGCAAACGCACGCAACTCGGCGCAGGTATGACCCATGAAGCCGTCAACCATTCTGGATACCGTGTCGATTCGTCTGGATTCACTCCAACAAGGAACGCAATGCGCGTCCTAGCATGGCCCGTTGATAACGGTTCCAATCCCTACACCACACTGGTCCATGAAGACATGGGCTCCAATGTCAACGTGGACGAATGGCCGGGAAATCTGCTGAAAAAATATTCGGTCTGGCATATGCATTGGCCCGACCATCTCTTGAACGATCGCAATCTGCTGCGCTCGATTTACAAGACGACCGGCATGTTCGCCGCCATCGATTACTTGCGCCTGCGCGGAACAAAAGTCGTCTGGACCATGCACAATCTGCATTCGCACGAGTCTTTCCATCCCGCGTTCGAACGCATGTTCTGGCGGCGTTTTATTCCGCGCGTGGATGGCGCTATCAGCCTCAGCGCCGCGGGCCTGGAATTAGCGATGGAGCGATATCCTCGGCTGCGCGAAATTCCCACTACGATTATTCCGCACGGACATTATCGCGCCGAGTACCCGCCCAGCGCGGATGATGCCAGGAACGCGCTCGGCATCGCCGAGCAGGCCAAAGTGTTCATGTTTTTCGGCGCTGTCCGAAGTTACAAGAGCGTGGACGTGCTGGTTCGCGCCTTTCGCAAAGTCACCATACCCAACGCTCTTCTCTATGTGTGCGGAGTGCCAAGCACAATCGCAATCGCTGAAGAGATCATGAAAGAAGCTGCGCTCGACAGCCGCGTGCGCGTGAAGTTTGAGTACATCAAAGTGCGCGAAGTCAGCACCTATCTCAGCGCCGCCGACCTCGTCGTGCTGCCTTATCGCGAAGTGCTCAATTCCGGATCCGCACTCTTGGCACTTTCCTGCAATCGCCCGATTCTAGTTCCCGATCTCGGCGCTATGAGCGAACTGCAAGCCGATTACGGCGATGAGTGGGTCCGCACTTTCAGCGGGCCAATTGACGAGCACGTTCTGGAAAAGTCCATGCAATGGGCCGAACAGCCCAGGTCCGCCGTCTGTCCGGTACCCGAAGAATACAATTGGCGCAGCATCCGCTCGAACACAGTTCAGTTCTACGAAAAAGTCATTTCGCACGTGCGCAGCTGACGCGATTTCAACTGAAAATTACAAATGACTCCTAAAATTCTTTTGGTCGCAACGCGCCGCTGGTTCGCCACTGCGCGATTGGGTGCGGCACTAGCGCAAGCGGGATGCCACGTGCAGGCGATATGCCCGTCCGATCATCTGCTGACGAAAGTGCGGGCGGTTCGCGGAACTTATCATTACTCCGGACTTATGCCCATCCGATCGCTGCGTGCCGCGATTGACGCGGCACAGCCCGATCTGGTCATCCCGTGCGATGATCTGGCCACGACGCACCTCCATCACTTGCACGCGCTGGCATCGCGGTCGGCTACGGACTTACCTAATATCTCGGCACTGCTCGAACGATCACTGGGAAATCCAGCCTATTTTTCGGATGTCGACTCCCGCAACGCATTTATGTCGCTGGCGCGCGAAGAGGGAGTCTGCGCGCCGAATACGGCAATCGCGACCAGCGCCGATGGCGTGCTGTCGTGGTTGAAGGAAAATGGTCTGCCGGCGGTCCTGAAAGTCGATGGTACCCACGGTGGTGCGGGCACCGAAATTATCCACAGCCTCGCCGCCGCCGAAAGCTCTTTTCATAAATTGGACGCCGGAATTCTCGTGTCTCGCGTCGCAAAGCACGCGGTGCTGGCGGGTGATTTCAGCGGCGCGCGATCCTGGCTCCGCAACAGCAAATCGGCTGTAAATATTCAGAGTTTTGTTCCGGGACCCGATGCCAGCAGCTCCGTCGCCTGTTGGCAAGGCGAAGTACTGGCCATGATCCAATTCGAGGTCTTGCGAAAAACCTATCCAAAAGGATCGGCCAGCGTCCTGCGCTTGATCGATATTCCGGAAATTTCCGCGACGGTGAAGAAAATGGTCTCGCGCCTCGGCCTCTCTGGTCTCGTGGGCTTCGATTTCATTCTCGAAGAGCAATCCGGTCGTCCGTATCTCATCGAGCTGAATCCGCGCGCCACGCAGACCTGCCATTTGCGTCTTGGCGAAGGGCGGGATCTGGTCGCGGCGTTGCGTTTTAGAATTTCAGGAGAAGCGTTGCAAGCCGTGCCGCGCGTGACGGACAACGACGTTATCGCTTTGTTTCCGCAAGAGTGGCAGAAAGATCCAGACAGCGAGTTCATCAAATCCGCCTACCATGATGTGCCGTGGGACGAACCGGAACTGGTTCGCGCCGCTATCCAATTCAGACCCCAAAGCGGAGGGTGGCTGTCGCAGGGCAGGTGGCGCGAAGTTCGTTCCAAACTGACCGTTGGGCGCGCCTGAATTTTCTCGATTTAATTAGTTCGCATTTCATACCAAAATGGGGGGGGGAGGCAAGAATGCAAAAACATGTTCTGGTAACGGGTGCTGGCGGATTCATCGGAGGCCATCTGGTCGCCAAGTTCCGGAAGCAGGGGAAGCGCGTCCGCGCGGTCGACGTAAAGCCGCTCGACGAATGGTATCAGCGGTTTGATGACGTCGAGAGTTTGGACCTTGACCTCAACATCAAGGAAAACTGCGAAACGGCCGCTAAGGGCGTAGACGAAATCTACAACCTCGCGGCGAACATGGGAGGCATGGGCTTTATCGAGCACAACAAAGCGCTTTGCATGTTGTCCGTGTTGATCAACACTCACATGCTGCAGGCCGCGTTGAATCACGGCTGCCAAAAGTTTTTCTACTCCTCGTCCGCCTGTGTCTACAACGCGGACAAGCAGAAGACCTTCGAAGCGCCTTCCCTCAAGGAAGAAGATGCGTATCCCGCGATGCCCGAAGATGGCTACGGCTGGGAAAAACTTTTCTCCGAACGCATGTGCCGCCACTTCCGCGAGGATTTTGGCCTGTACACTCGCGTCGCACGCTTCCACAACGTTTACGGCCCCTGGGGCACATGGTTCGGCGGTCGCGAAAAAGCTCCCGCTGCAATCTGCCGCAAAGTGATCGAGGCGAAGCTGCAAGGCACGCATGAAATCGAAATCTGGGGCTCCGGCGACCAGACTCGCAGTTTCATGTACGCGGATGATTGCGTCAAAGGCATCGAACTGATCACAGACTCGCAAATCCTCGAGCCTATAAATCTCGGCTCCACCGAAGCCGTCAGCATCAACCAACTGGTGGATATCGTTGAAGGTATCGCCGGCATCAAGCTCAAGAGAAATTACAATCTGAGCGCTCCCAAAGGCGTCAACGGCCGCAACAGCGAAAATACGCTCATCAAGAAATATCTGAATTGGGAGCCAGACACCACGTTGCAGGCGGGCCTGGAAAAAACTTACGCGTGGATCTACGACCAATATCTCGCTCGCGAAAGAGGCGAAGCAGGCGTTGTGAGAGAATCTTCGGCTGCGCGGTAGAGTAGCAGCTGTGTCTGCGGCGAACGCCGAAAGCGGCGTCACGAGGCGCCAATGCGCCGAAGCACAAGCGGCGCGTGAAGCAGAAAATCGCTCGAGGTCAACAGGGATAACCATGGAAACCGGTGAAATCTACAAAAAGCTAAATACCGTCTTCGAAGATGTATTCGATGACGACTCCATCGTCGTCCGCCCCGAGCTTTCGGCGGACGACGTGGACGGCTGGGACAGCCTTACCCACATTCGCCTGATACTCACCGTCGAGAGGACTTTTAAAGTAAAGTTCTCGGCCTCCGAGATCGGCAAGCTCAAGAATGTCGAAGGCCTCGCCGAATTAATTCGTTCGAAAGCTAATTGACCCTGAGGAAATTCATCTCCCGACAATGAGTCTCGATCTTTTCAGGTCCCTCTCTTGGCTGCCGGCGCCTCCGTCGGACTTCAGCGCGCGCTGCCGCGCGGTTCTCGATCAAAATTCCGAGGCCGCTGTAGGCTCGCGTTTTCAGTCGCTCGCAGCGTTGGCGCTGGATGAAAATCAGCTGAATCACCTGGCGCGCGCGATCGCAAAAGCTCAGAAGTCTCAAACCTCGCTTCATCCGCTCGTCCCGTTTCGTCTGGGCGTCCTCAGCAACGCCACGCTCGATTTCATCGTGCCGGCTCTGGTGGCCACCGCCGCGCGCTATGGTGTCGCGCTCGAATGCATCAAAGCCGAATACGACCAGGCCGTCCAGCAAGCGCTCTCTCCGGATTCCTTAATCAATCGCGCCAAGCCAGACGCGGTGCTAGTCGCGATGGATTATCGCGCGCTTCCGCTGCGCTGCAAAAAAGGCGACGCCGCAGAAGCGGAGAACGCCGTTAGCCAAGCGGTGGCGTTCATCCAGTCGCTGCGCGTCGGACTGAAAGCGAACGGCAAGACGGTTTGCATCTTGCAAACGATTGCCCCTCCGCCCGAGCGCCTGTTCGGGAGTTTCGATCGCGCCCTTCCCGGCACCGCTGCCAACATCATCAACCGCTTGAATCTCCGTCTTGCGGAAAGTGTTTTTGGAACAGAAGACATCCTGCTCGATGTCGCTGGCCTTGCCGAGACGGTTGGTCTTGCCGACTGGCATTCACCCGCCGAATGGAATCTCGCGAAGCTCCCATTCTCAAATAGCTTTCTGCCTCTCTACGCGGATCACGTTGCTCGCCTTCTCGCCGCGCTGCGCGGTAAAAGTCGCCGCGTCCTGGTTCTCGATTTGGATAACACGGTTTGGGGCGGCGTGATCGGCGACGACGGACTCGAAGGCATTCAATGCGCGCAAGGCGACGCGACCGGCGAAGCCCATCTGAGCGTTCAACGCCTCGCGCTGGATTTACGCGAACGAGGCGTCATCCTGGCTGTCTCTTCGAAGAACGAGGACGAAATCGCGCGCCTGCCATTCCGCAAGCACCCCGAAATGCTCCTCAAGGAAGAACACATCGCCGTTTTCCAAGCCAATTGGAACGACAAGGCCACAAACATCACCGCGATCGCTAAGGAATTATCGCTCGGTCTCGATTCCGTCGTTTTCCTCGACGACAATCCTGTCGAACGCAATCTCGTCCGCCAGCTTCTACCTGCTGTCGCCGTTCCCGAGCTTCCCGCAGACCCCGCGCTGTACGCTAGAACTCTGGCCGCCGCAGGATATTTCGAATCAATCTCTTTTTCCGCTGAAGACGTGTCGCGCGCTCGTTTCTATCAGGACAACGCCAAGCGCGTGGGCCTGCAGAACCTGGTTGGCGACCTCGATGCCTACCTCGCCTCACTGCAAATGGAAATTACTTTTCAGCCGTTTGACGAAATCGGCCGCGCCCGCATCACGCAGCTAATCAACAAATCGAACCAGTACAATCTAACGACAAAGCGCTACACCGAACCCGAAGTCGCCGCCGCGCAGGACGATCCGCAATACTTCACCCTCCAGGTTCGTCTTTCCGACACTTTTGGCGACAACGGCATGATCAGCGTCGTCATCTGCCGCCGGCAATCTCATTCCGAATGGGAAATTGACACATGGCTGATGAGCTGCCGCGTTCTCGGACGCGGTGTCGAGCAGATGGTGCTGCGCGAGATTCTCGAGCACGCTCGCCGCAACGGAATTCGCAAATTATTCGGTGCGTATCGCCCCACAGATCGCAACAAACTTGTGGAGGATCACTACTCGAAGTTGGGTTTCATTCTCACTGGCACCGAGGCGGACGCGACAACGATTTGGGAACTAGACGTCGATCGCGCTGCCGTCGAAGCTGCTCCCATGACGGTGCGTTCCATCGGCTTTATGCAAGAAACCAGTGGCCTCGCGAATGACCGAGCCTAGCAGTAATTCTCCAGCAGGCTCGCCCGCTTCCCCGCAGGCCACCCTGTCGAAGCGCGACTACTACCTGCTCCCCCTCATTAGCCTCGCCACCATTCTGTTTATCTTCGGAATATCTGAACTTCTCACCCGCGTGATTTGGGTCGAGCACAAGGAGGGTTCCTGCACCGTCGTTGACCCGGTCGCCGGTGACCATTTCAAGCCAAATTGCACGATCCGTACAAAAAATGCCGAAGGGCCCTGGACTACGTATCACTACAACGAATGCGGATATCGCAGTGCCACCTCCTGTGGACCGAAGCCGCCCGGAGCCGTCCGCATTGCGATTCTGGGCTCTTCCGTGAGCCAGGCACTTTACGTCCCCTATGAACAAACCTATTTCGCGCGCACCGCCGCCGATCTCAGCCGCAGCTGCAATCATTCGATAGATGTGCAGAATCTCGGCGTCCCCGGCTCCAGTCCCATCTACGTCTATCGGCGCCTCCCGGAAGCTATAGCGCTCAAGCCTGATGTTGTCCTTTATCTTCTCGCGCCCTTCGATCTCGAACAACGCATCGACCCGCGGGAGCTTGCCGAGCGCAACGATCCCGCCCGCAACGAAACGTCAACGAAACCAGCAGTGCAGTTGACCTTGAGTCCGATGAAGCGGATGGAGCAAACGCTCGTTGAAAGCCGCACCGTCCTGGTGGCTCAACATTTTCTGTTTCAGAATAGAGATACTTTTCTGGGCATGTACTTACTTTACGGGGATAAAGCCGATTTTCTGCGGCAGCCCTTCACCCCTGCGTGGCAGCAACGATTCGCGGACGTCGATCTCATCATCGGTGACATGGCAGATAAACTACGCGCCGCTGGTGTTCCTCTTGTGGTCATCCCCGTGCCATCGCGCGCAGAAGCAGCTCTGCTTAGCTCTCGACAGCTCCCCCCGAATATCGATCCGTCCGCATTCGGCCATCAGATCGAATCGATCGCGGCCAATCACGGCGCCGATTATGTGGACCTGATGCAAACCTTCAGTAACATCCCGAATTCAGAAAACTTGTTCTACGTCGTGGATGGCCACCTCACCCCCGAAGGCCAGCAAGTGATCGCGCAAGTCCTCTCGAAAAAGCTTCTCGACGGCAGCATCCCGGCCTTCGCTCACTGCACACCACAGCAGCAGAGCTTGGCGCGGGAGCACTAACCGTGGGTTCAGCCTCTCTGCAGTTTCTCGCCTATGCTTTCGCAGTAGCGCTCGTTTTCAACCTCGGCCGCTCCGTCGCGTGGAGGCAGTGCGCGCTTCTGGCCGCCAGCATCGGATTTCTCGGATTTTTTTCCCGTCGTCCCGCCGCGTTCGTTCCGCTTGTAGCCTTTCTACTATTTGGATTCCTAAGCCTGCGCTTGATGCAGGCCGGCGCAACTCGATTGTTTGTTCCCGTCCTGATTGTCGGCATCGTCTCCTTCGTTTGGTTGAAGAAATACGCCTTCCTACCATCCTCGCTGTTTCTCCCCGCTCCCTACGTGACCCTGGGGTTGTCATACATCTTTTTTCGCGTCCTACACTTGATCATTGACGCGCGCGCGCGTCAGAGCACTCTTCCTCGAAATATCAGCCTCGTTTCTTACCTGAACTACACCTTAAACTTCACCACCCTAGTCGCTGGCCCCATCCAGCGCTACAACCAGTTCGCTTCCATGCAGCTCGCTCCGGCACCTCTGCCGCTGAACATTGTTGTGGCAGGTGAAGCACTCGAGCGAATCATCGTAGGCATCTTCAAAGTGAATGTACTCTCGCTCTTCCTGTTGGCAGTACACACCAGCGCGGTGAATTCACTCGCCTCGGTCCACGCCGTTACCGGGCGCGTATTCGCGACTGTCACGATCTTGGCCGTCTATCCGTTCTACATCTATTGCAATTTTTCGGGCTATATCGATATTGTGATTGGCATCGCGCGCTTTCTCCGCATCAAGCTGCCTGAAAACTTCAATCGGCCTTTTTCTTCGCAAAATTACATAATGTTTTGGAGCCGTTGGCATATCACTCTGTCGAGTTGGCTTCAGTTTTACGTTTACCTGCCCTTGATGCTCAAGTCCATTCGCCGCTGGCCATCGCCGGCTATGGAACCGTTCTTGAATGTCTTCGCACTCTTTGTTACGTTCCTCCTCGTCGGTCTGTGGCATGGCCAGACTTCCGAGTTTGTGTTCTTTGGCGCCCTCTTGGGGCTGGGGGTAAGTCTGACGAAGTTGTATCAAGTGCTGATGATCAAATGGATCGGCCGGGAACGTTATCAGGCGGTGGGCGTAAATTGGCTTTACAGCGCTGCGGCCCGCGGCCTCACCTTCACTTGGTGCGCGCTCACGATGCTATGGTTCTGGTCGAACTGGGCGCAGCTTGGCTTCCTGTCGCGATCCCTTGGTTCCAGGGCAATCGCGCTTGTATGGATCTGTGTTTTTGTTGGATCTTCAATAACACTTGCGTTGTGGGAAGCTGCGCGTGAATGGTTGCTTTCTTTTCAGTTTGAGAATCAGCCCGTCTTGTCATCCCGCTACGTGCGGACGGCGTGGAGCACCGTACTGGTCATCACCTCCGTGGCGACGATCATTCTCTTGAATGCTCCGCCGCCCGACATCGTTTACAAGGCATTTTGAACGGCTTCGGTTTGCCACTGCGTATGCATCGAGAGGCGTTGCTACTGTAATGGCGCGTTCTCGGAATTTTGCAAACCTCAAGCAACAGCCTCCAGAGTTCGGCGGGACAGTGCGATTCCTGCGTGAAGTTTGTTGGCGCGGTCAAGGGAATCATTTCTGCGAGGGAGCTTGCAACTTCGACATACGTCGTTAACGTTCGTTTCATATGCATCGGGCCATGATACGGAGATGAACGCTTCTAATCACCGTCCGGTTCACGGGGATCAGTTGGCAGTCTGCCGCGGTCTGCCGAATTCAGAAAGCCCGACTTATGTTGAGGACGCCCACTCTATTCCCGGCGGACGAAGAGTGATCGCGCGAATCCCTTCGCGAGGGACGCTCGATGGCGGCATTCCAGCGCTTGCTCACTGCGCGTCGCAGCGCAGTCGGGCGCGGGGGCAATGACGGTGGGTTCAGCCTCTCTGCAGTTTCTCGTCTATGCCTTCGCGGTCGTACTCGTATTCAACTTCAACCGCTCCGTCGCCTGGAGGCAGTTCGTTCTCCTTGCCGCCAGCGTAGGATTTCTCGGCTTCTTTTCACTCCATCCGCTCGCTTTCGTCCCGTTAGCGGCATTCCTCACGTATGGCTTCGCGAGCCTGCGCTTGATGCAGGCCAAGAAAACAAATTTGTACGCCCCGTTGCTGATCTTGGGCATCGTCGCGTTCATGTGGCTCAAGAAATACGCGTTCATCCCCGCCGCGCTGTTTCTCCATCATCCTTACCTGACTCTAGGCCTGTCCTACATCTTCTTCCGGGTCCTGCACCTGATCATTGACGCCCGCAACGGCGACCTGCCGCCCAACATCTCGCTCGTCTCCTACCTGAATTACCTGCTGAATTTCACCACCTTGCTCTCCGGCCCCATTCAACGCTACGAAGACTTCGCGGCCATGCAACTCGCGCCAACCCCGCTGCCGCTGAACGTAATCGTAGCCGGCGAAGCCCTCGAGCGCATCATCGTCGGCTTCTTCAAAGTAAACGTCCTCTCGCTTTTCCTCTCAATGATCCAGACGAGTGCGCTGGCTTCACTCACTCCGAATGGTCCCGCCACGGCGCGCATCCTCAACGGAGCCACAATCGCAGCCATATATCCTCTCTATCTCTACTGCAACTTCTCCGGCTACATTGATATCGTGATCGGCATCGCGCGCTTTCTCCGCATCGAGCTGCCCGAGAATTTCAACCGCCCCTTCGCGTCGGATAATTTCATCACCTTCTGGAGCCGCTGGCATATCACCCTGTCCACCTGGCTGAAGACCTACGTTTACAATCCACTGTTGATCGTCACCATGCGGCGCTGGCCGTCGCCCGCCGTCGAGCCTTTCCTGGGCGTCTTCGCCTTCTTCGTCACCTTTTTTCTAATCGGCGTATGGCACGGCCAGACTTCTGTATTCATTTTCTTCGGCGTACTGCAGGGATTAGGCGTCAGCGTCACCAAGCTCTACCAAATCCTGATGGCCAAATGGATCGGACGCAAACAGTACAAGGAGCTGGCCCGGAACGGCCTTTACAACGTCGCGACTCGCGGACTCACCTTCACCTGGTTCGCTTTCACGCTGCTCTGGTTCTGGTCTAACTGGAAACAACTCGGGGCCCTCGTGCTTTCTTTTCACGCCGGGGAAATCGCTCTTGACTGGCTGCTGATCTTCGTGGGATCTTCCGTCGTCTTAGCGATCTGGGAAGTGATGCGGGAGTGGCTTCTCGCCTTTCAGTTCGAGGGCCAGCCCTTACTGTTGTCGCGCTACGTTCGCACAGCCTGGAACACGACGCTGGTCGTAATCTCCATAGGAACAATCACTCTGCTGAATGCTCCTCCGCCCGATATCGTCTACAAGACCTTTTAAAATTTCGTCAATAAAGGGAGATACTTCCAGCCAGATTCGGTCCCTCAAGTCCCCAGCAAATTAATCTGCAGTTTTTCGTATCCATGTTCGCGCGCCCATAAATCCAAGGGGATCGTCGCCAGCTCGTCCACCACCGGCACCGCTAGCCCCGTCTTCGTCAAATCGATGCTCTTTAAATAGGTATGGCAAGTGTCGCAGACGTCCACTCGCACATGCGCGATTTCCGGCGCCGAATAAAACGCCATCTGCGGCTCCCTCTCTTCTCCACACGCCGGACAGTAAACTCTGCGAAATCCCCACTCATGCGCGCACAACATGCAGATCAGCGACTTCTTCGCTCCATCACCCTCGCTCCGTAGCACACCCACGATCGGTCTCCCGCCGCATAACGGACAAGTTGAAGGCGCACCATCCACAATCGTGTTCTCGCGCTGATCGGCAAGATACTCCGCATACGGCTGCAAGAAAATCCACGCCAGCAATTGTTCGCGAGGCTGAATCTCACCCGGCGCGCCTTCCCACTCCCCCTCCATACCGCTGGCAGAGAGAGCCGTGTCCAGGTCGCCGTGCCAGAAATCTTCAATCGCGCGCTGCCAGCCTGCCGTCCCTTTCCGCGCCAATCCTCCGGCGGCTTGCGCCAAAGGCGCAGGCGCCATCTGCTCGATCAGCGCCAAAAATCTGGAAAAATTCGGAAGCAGCAAGAAAAGATCCAGCTCATCCCGCAGACTTCCTGTGAATTCACCCGCAGGCGAATCGGCCAAAGCTTTCTGGATATCCGAGTACAGGCTTCTCTGAAATGTAGCGACGCGCGAGTAGAAGCGTAATCCTTCGGCGGCAAACGGATAGGAGGAAGTCAGTTCGTTGGCGCGGCGGATGCGCCGATCCCATTCCAGTTGGATCATTGCTTGGATCGCGTTCCGCCTTTAACCTTTTCATACCAGGTGCGGTGGAATGTCCAGGCCCAAGCGCGCGTCACGTAACCATGAACCATCGAGCCGAAGCTGCCCTCTTCTAGAACCGTGCTCATGTACACGTGAATCAAGTACAGCCCGATGCTAATCAGCGCCGCGCTCGCATGAATCAGTATCGCCACATAGCGCAAGTACCGCCAGCTCCATGGCAGCGCTTCGGTGTACCAAAGCGCCACTCCTGTCAGCAGCAGCAAAATCACGCAAAAGACGATTCCCCAGAAGAAGAGTTTCTGTCCGAAATTGAACCGCCCCACCGGAGGCAGTTTGTCATCCTCATTCTGGATGTAGTAGGGCATCGCCTTCGCCCAAGCGCGGTCGCCGTCATCAATCTCCATGTCCCGGCGCCACTCTATAAATGTCCAGAAGAATGACGCCGAGAAAATCAATCCGAACCATGGATGCACGAATCGCGCCGTCGGTCCGCCGCCCACAATCGCGGCTAGCCAATACAGATACGGAGACCAGAACGCCAGCCCCGTGATCAGGGCAAATGTGTAAGTCAGCGCGCCAATCCAATGATTCGCGCGCTCACCAAACGAATACCGAGGGATCAACTCCTCGTTGTGGTCAGCAGCAGTGGGATGCGATACCGCGTTGCTCGTCATAGCCGTCTCTCGCTCCTGCTAGCCATACCGTTACCGTTCCCATCGCCCGGCGGAATCGGTTCTTCCTTCTTCGGCCCAAATCGCAGGTAATGCCACGCCAGCCCCACAACGCCGCCGATCATCGCCAAATTTCCCAGCCACTTCAGCGGTCCCTTCCACAGGCGCACCGAATACGGAATGTGCGGATCCTTCGGCAAGCCGCCATAGAGTTCTGGATTCTTCGCATCGTGCAGCACATAGATCACATGCGTTCCGCTCACTCCCGGCGGATCGTAAACTCCCGCATCGGCAAAGCCGGAAACGTCACGCAGCTGATCCGCGCGCGTCTGAGCCAGTTCCTTCATTTCTTTCTTCGTCCCGAAATGCAAGCAGCCCGTGGGGCAAGCCTTGATGCACGCCGGTTCCAACCCCACCGATACGCGATCGTTGCACAGCGTGCACTTAAAAACTTTTCGCGCCGCCGGACTGAATTTCGGAATATTAAACGGGCAGCCAGTCATGCAATAGCCGCAACCGATGCAGTTCGCCTCCTGAAAATCCACAATCCCGTTCGCGTACTGCACAATTGCCGCGTCCGCCGGGCACGCCGCCAGGCAGCCGGGATCCTCGCAGTGCATGCACTGATCTTTGCGCATCAGCAGCATCATGCTGCCGTCTTCGCGCTCGTGCTCGTTGAACTTGATCAGATTCCAGTAGTTCCACGCGGTTTCGGGCATGGTCTGGTAGCTATTGTCGAAGGACGTTTGGGTAAAGGGATAGCCGTTCCATTCCAGGCAAGCCACTTCGCACGCTTTGCAGCCGATGCAGGTGGTGGTATCCACCAGCTTGCAGACCTGAAATTCGCGGTCTATCCCGGCGCCCGGGACTGTGCCAGGGTGTCCGGAAATCCTGATCAGCTCTGTTGACGCCTGACTCATCGTCCGCTCCCTACGCCTTTTCCACTTTCACTAGGAAGCCCTTGGATTCAGGGGTGTGTGCGTTCGGATCGGTCACCGCGGGAGTCAGCAAATTCGCCGGCGTCTTCGCGTCTCTCCCCTCATCCTCGGTGATTCCGCGGTAACCCTGATGAATTGGCAATCCAATCTGGTAAACCTTCTTGCCATCAATCATCATCGGCTTTAGCCGCCGCGTCACAAACGCCTTTGCGGTATAAGTTCCACGCGCGCTGATCACGTGAATCACATCTGTTCCGCGAATTCCTTTTTCTTGCGCCAGCTCCACCGGAATCTCTACGAACGGCTCCGGAATCAGCTGTACGTTCATCAGATTGTTTTTTGTCCAGTAGTGGTACTGCTCCGTCAACCGGTACGTCGTGCACACGATGGTGTACTCTTCCGGCGCGCCAAACTTGTCATACGGCGATTTAAATTTCTTCACCAGCGGATTATTCGATTGCTCCGGATGGAACAAATTTTTCGTGGGGCTTTCGATCGGCTCGTAGTGCTCCGGGAACGGCCCGTCTGCCAGCACTCCGATGGGCGCGAACAATCGCCCCACGCCTTCCGGGTTCATGATGAACGGTCCCAAGTGCTCCTGCGGATGCGAGTCCGCCTTGAAATCGGGCACATCATTCCCCACCCATTTTCCCGCCGCCTCGCTCCACCACACCTGCTTGCGCTCCGGATCCCATGGCTTTCCATCCACATTGCACGACGCGCGGTTATAGAGCACGCGCCGGTTCGCCGGCCATGACCACGACCAGTTCGGAAAAACTCCCATATTGGACGGATCCTCCGTGCCGCGCCGTTGAATCTGCGAACCCGCCTCCGTCCAGCACCCGGAATAAATCCAGTTGCCACACATTGTGGTGCCGTCATCTTTCAGCAACGCAAAACCCGGCAACTGCTGGCCTGCCTTAAGCACAACTTGTCCGGTCTTGTCGTCCTTCAAGTCCGCCAGAGCCTTCCCGTTGAGCTCCATCGCCACTTGCGCCAGTGAGGGGTGCGCCGCATCCGCATACGCCCAGCTCAAATTCAGAATCGGGTCGGGGAATTTTCCGCCCTCTTTCTTGTACAGGGCCCGCACGCGCAGGAAAATGTCTGCCACGATGTCCTGATCGAGCCGCGCGTCCCCTGGAGGCGGCACCGCGGCATATTTCCACGTCACCCAACGCGCCGAATTCGTCATGCTCCCGTCTTTTTCCGCGAAGCCCGCGCACGGCAGACGATAGACAGTTGTATTGATCGTCTTCTGCTCGTCGGCCGTGATGCCCGGTGCCTTCCAGAACTCGCTGGTCTCGTCCTCGTAAATCTCGCCCACCACCAGCCAGTCCGCTTTCTTCAGCGCATTGATATTCTTGTTCGTGTCCGGTCCGATCATCACGCCGTTCATTCCGAACGCCATCATGCCCTTGACCTTGCCGTTGTACATATCCTCCCAGATATGCGTCCACGAATAATCGCGGTCTGCTCGCGGCAGGTAACCGAAGGCAAAATCGTTTGCTTTCGTCGCTGCGTCGCCATACATCGCTTTCAGCAGCGAAACGAAAAATGCCGGCGTGTTTGAATAGTAGTTCCACGAACCCCACGGCGTCGGTTTCGACGAAGTCGGCGTCGTGCGCTTCAGAAACGTCGCCAAGTCGATGTCCGTGGGAATCGGTGCCTTCAAATATCCGGGCAGGGAATCAAACAATCCGGCCATATCCGTCGCGCCCTGAATATTTGAATGTCCGCGCAACGCGTTCACTCCGCCACCCGCTCTTCCCACATTCCCCAGCAGCAACTGGATCATCGCCGCCGTGCGGATAATCTGAGTTCCGAAAGTGTGCTGCGTCCAGCCCACCGCGTAAATAATCGTCGCCACTTTCTTCATGTCCCCGTCTTTGCGTACGGACGTGAACATGTCAATCGCCTTCAGATATTGTTCCTTCGGTATGCCCGTGATCCGCTCCACCATTTCTGGCGTGTATCGGGAGTACTGCTGCTTCATCAATTGGAACACGCAGCGCGGATGCTGCAGAGTCAAGTCATAAGCCACATTCGGCGGCAGCGTCACAGGTGCTGGCGGCTTGCCGGCTTCAGGCGCGGGCGCGTGACCCGTCGCTCCGCCTGCACCAGACGCCCCACCTGCGCCGGACGCCGCGCTTGGCGCTGCATTCTGGTGCGCGGCACTCGCAGCAGAAGCGTCCGTCTTCCCACTGAGATCTCCACCTTCCTGATAATTCCAGGTGGTTTTGTCGTACGTCCCGGCCGTGGAATCAAATCCAGAGTACAACCCATCCTCGGGTAGCTTGAATCCTTCCTTTACGATGAACGCCGCGTTCGTGTAGTTGACTAGATACTCTTTCGCATACCGGTTGTTTTCGATCGCGTAGCGAATTAGCCCGCCCAGGAATGCTATGTCCGTGCCGGCGCGAATTTGTACAAACAGGTCAGCAGTAGAGGAAGTGCGCGTGAATCGCGGATCAACGGAAATAATCTTGGCGTTGCGGTTGCGCTTGGCCTCCATCGCCCACTTGAATCCGCAGGGATGGTTCTCGGCGGGATTCCCGCCCATGATCAACATCATGTCGGTGTTCTTGATGTCGATC
>Ga0181531_10000086_pt1 | contig 71008 bp, 69 predicted proteins | sample PEATcosm2014_Bin_38_FD_119743 | JGI IMG/M metagenome (GOLD analysis project Ga0181531, IMG submission 119743) | Peatland microbial communities from MTU Mesocosm Facility, Houghton, MI, USA - PEATcosm2014_Bin11_10_metaG | ecosystem: Environmental > Terrestrial > Soil > Wetlands > Peat | place... | reverse complement strand
GCCGGCACGACCTGCGCGGCGGACGCGGCGCCATAGGCGCGCACCGCCGCCGCCGTCAGCGTCTCGAGCGCGGCTTGGTCGGGCAGGCGCGCGAAACAATCGGCGGATAATCGCGGCAGCGGATAGGGATGGGGATTGATCCCGGTCGACAGGTCGATGAAAGGTTCGAGCGCGCCGGGGAATCGGCGCCGCGCGGCGCCAAGATCGCCGCCATGCCACAGCGGCTCGTCGTCGCCGCGATTGAGGATCATGTCCGTCGCCTTCGCTCTCCTTGCCATGCTGTTTGAACTCGGTCTCGGTTATCCGCAGCGCCTGACGCGCGCCATCGGCCATCCGGTCACTTGGATCGGCCGCTTCATCGACATGCTCGAAGGCGAGCTCAACCGCGAAACATCGACGCCGCAGGCGCGACGCATCGGCGGCGTTGCCACCATCGCGATCGTGCTTTGCATTGTCGGCGCCATCGCCATTTTCGTCCAACACGCGCTGCTGCGCCTGCCCTTCGGCGTGGTTCTGACCGCCCTCCTTGCCTCGTCCTTGCTCGCACAAAGAAGCCTGCACCGCCACGTCGCCAATGTCGCCACGGCGCTCGAAACCGGCGGCGTCGCCGCCGGCCGCGCCGCCGTCGCGCACATTGTCGGACGCGATACGGCTGCGCTCGATGCGGCCGGCGTGGCGCGCGCCGCGATCGAAAGCCTGGCGGAGAATTTCTCCGATGCGATCGTGGCGCCGGTATTCTGGATGGTCATCGGCGGGCTCCCGGGAGTTGCACTCTACAAGGCGATCAACACCGCCGACAGTATGATCGGGCACCGAACGCCGCGTTACGCGGACTTCGGCTGGGCCGCGGCGCGCCTCGACGATCTGGTCAATGTGCCCGCGGCGCGGTTCACGGCGCTGCTGTTGGTCGCGGCGGCGGCGCTGGGCAGGGATACTTCGCCGGGCGCCGCATGGCGCGCGGTGCGCCGCGACGCGGCCTTTCATCGCTCGCCGAACGCCGGCTATCCCGAAGCGGCGGTCGCCGGCGCGCTCGATCTCGCGCTCGCCGGCCCGCGCGCCTATGGCGGCCGTCAGGTCGAAGACGCCTTCATAGGCGACGGCCGCGACGCCGATGCCCGCGACATTCGCCGTGCGCTCGCGCTTTATCGTTTCGCCGATGCCATTCTGATTGCGCTGTTGGCCGCGGCGAACCTCATCCTCATCGTGCCAGCGTGAGCAGGCGATCAAGGTCGAGATGCGCGGCCAGATGCGCAGCAAGCGCATCCAGCGTGTCATCGATCAACGCATCATAGGCGACATTGGCGGTACCGTTGAAGCGCGCGAGGAAGGCCGAGCGCTGCCGATCGTCGGCAAAGAGACCGTGCACATAGGTGCCGATCACGCGGCCATCGGGCGAAATCGCGCCTTCCGGCGAACCGTCGGCGAGTCGCGCGAACGGGCGTGCCCGATCCGGTCCGTCCGTGACGCCCATATGCATTTCATAACCGGAAAATGGCGCTCCATCGCCGGTCGTACCGCGCACGGCTTCGAGGCGCTTCTCGGCCGACAACGTCGTGGCAACGTCGAGGAGACCTAACCCTTCGACCGAACTCGCCGGTCCTTCGATACCCTGCGGATCGGCAACAACGCGGCCGAGCATCTGATAACCGCCGCACAGGCCGAGCACCAAACCGCGACGGCGGCGATGCGCGGCAATATCGATGTCGAAGCCGGCCGCGCGCAAGGCTGCAAGATCGGCGATGGTCGCTTTCGAGCCGGGGAGGATGATTACATCGGCATCACCCGGCAACGCCTTGCCGGCGCGCACACGTACAAGCTCAACGTCAGGCTCGGCCTCAAGCGGATCGATGTCGTCGAAATTGGCGATGTGGGGCAGGACCGGCACGGCCACCCGCACCCGCGCGTCCGGTTTGACCGCCGGCGCCCGACCGAGCGCCAGCGCGTCTTCGGCCGGCAGCAAATGCGCGGCGGCGAAATGCGGCACGAGGCCGAGCGCTTCCCAGCCGGTTGCGTGCGCGATGCGCACCATGCCATCGGCAAACAGCGACGCGTCGCCGCGAAATTTGTTGACGATGAAGCCGCGCACCAAAGCCGCATCGTCCGGCGGCAAAACCGCTTTGGTGCCAACGAGACTGGCAATTACGCCGCCGCGGTCGATATCGCCGATCAGCACCACCGGCACGTCGGCGGCGCGGGCAAAGCCCATATTCGCAATGTCGTTTGCCCGCAGATTGACTTCGGCGGCGCTGCCGGCGCCTTCGACCAGCACTAGGTCGGCTTCGCCATGCAGCCAGCCGTAACTGTCGAGCACATAAGGCAACAGCTCGCGCTTCATCTCTTGGTAGGCGGCCGCCTTGGCGCTGGCATAGACTCTGCCTTGCACGATGATCTGCGCGCCGATCTGGCTCTGCGGCTTCAGCAGCACCGGATTCATATGCACGCTGGCGGCGGTGCAAGCCGCACGCGCCTGTAGCGCCTGCGCCCGCCCGATTTCGCCGCCGTCCGCCGTCACCGCGGCGTTGTTCGACATATTCTGCGGCTTAAACGGCCGCACGACGAGGCCGCGCCGGGTGAAAGCGCGCGCCAGCCCGGCGACGATCAGAGACTTGCCCACGTCCGAGCCGGTGCCGGCAAACATCAGTGTGCGCGCCGCCATGACTCATAACTCCATGGCTCAAAACTCGATGCCGGGCTGCGCCTTCACGCCGGCGGCGAAATGGTGCTTCACCAGCGTCATCTCGGTGACGAGATCTGCTGCCGCGAGCAGTTCCGGCTTGGCGTTGCGCCCAGTCACGACGATGTGCAGGTCGCCACGGCGTGCCGCGAGTTCGGCAACCACCGCGGCAAGGTCGAGATAATCGTAACGCAGGGCGATGTTGAGCTCGTCGAGGACGATCAGGCCAAAGCTCGGATCGGCCATGAGTTCGCGCGCTTTCGCAAAGGCGCGCTCGGCGGCGGCGATATCGCGGCCGCGGTCCTGGGTTTCCCAAGTGAAGCCTTCGCCCATGCTATGCCAGACGATTTGACCGCCGAACTTGGCGAGTGCGTCGCGCTCGGCGGTATGCCAGGCGCCTTTGATGAACTGCACGACGCCGACGCGGCGGCCGCGGCCGAGCATGCGGAGCGCCAATCCGAAAGCGGCGGTCGACTTTCCCTTGCCGGCGCCGGTATGCACGATCAGCAAGCCCTTCTCGACGGTCTTGCCGGCGACTTCGGCGTCCTGCACGGCCTTGCGCTTGGCCATCTTGGCGCGATGGCGTTCGACTTCGGCCTCGTCGAGTTTTTGGTTCATCACGCTCCCTTCACCGGCAGCGGCAAACCCGCGACCATGAGAACCACGCGGTCGGCAAGCGCCGCCACGCGCTGATTGAGGATGCCCTGCCAATCGCGGAAGCGGCGGCCGAGCGGATATTCGGGCACGATGCCGGAGCCGACTTCGTTGGCGACCAGCACGACGGGCGCCGTCATGGAGGCCAGCGCTTTTTCCAGTTTCGCGATCTCCGTCTCGATGTCCGCCTCAGCCAGCAAGAGGTTGGACAGCCACAGCGTCAAACAGTCAACCAGAACCGGTCTAGCGGGGCGGGCATTCAGCGCGGTCGCTAGATCACGCGGCGCCTCGACCGTTTGCCAGCCGGAACCTCGGCGCGATTGATGGGTGGCGATGCGCGCGGACATTTCCTCGTCGCCGGCTTCCGCCGTTGCCACATAGACCCAGGGCGGTTGCAGCGCGGCGATGACGCCTTCGGCATGGCGGCTTTTGCCGGAACGGGCGCCGCCGATGATCAGGGTGATTTTCACGACGCTCGACATCGCTTGCACAACTCACGCGCAGTAACCGCCAGATTGACAGGCCGGGGCGTCGAAATCTATCACTAGGGCACTGACGGTCCCTCATGAGAGGGCGAAAAGGGAATGCGGTGCGGGACGCAAGTCCTTATTCCGCAGCTGCCCCCGCAACTGTGAGCGGGAAGTCTCGTCCACAACAAGCCACTGGCGGCGCGTTTGCCGCCGGGAAGGCCGGGCGAGATGCCGATCCGCGAGCCAGGAGACCTGCCGTCGTTCGAGTCGACGCGACAAACATCGGTCGGGGTGCACCGGTGGATGATCCGAAAGACGAAAGTCTTTTGGTCCTCGCTCGCGCCGGCGTCTGGGTTACGCGAGGACGATCTTTGTTTAATTTCCTGAAAAAGACGGTCGACGATACGTCTGCCGAGCCGCGCGCCAAGATCGGCGCCATCTATCTTCTGCTGTTTGTCGGCAATGTCGCGGTCTGGACTTGGGCGGTGATCGCGCTGGCCGATCGACCGACGCTTCTCGGTACTGCGTTTCTGGCTTACGTCCTTGGCTTTCGTCACGCCGTCGATGCCGATCATATCGCTGCCATCGACAATGTCGTGCGCAAACTGATGCAGGAAGGCAAGCGGCCGGTTTCGGTCGGCCTGTTCTTCTCGCTCGGCCATTCGCTGGTGGTCGCGCTGGCGGTGGCGGCGATCGTCGGGCTTGCCTTTGCGCTGCAGGGCCGGCTGGATCCGTTCAAGGCGATCGGCAGCATCATCGGCACCGGAGCCTCGGCGTTTTTCCTGCTCAGTATCGCCGTCATCAATCTCGTCATTCTGCGAGGCGTTTGGCAAAGCTTTCGCCGCGCCCGCCGCGGCGAGCCGGTCGCCGATCATGAGCTCAATGCTCTGCTCGCCGGCCGCGGCTTTCTCGCCCGCATCTTCCGACCGCTGTTCCGCATGGTGTCGCACAGCTGGCAGATGTTCCCGATCGGCTTTTTGTTCGGACTGGGTTTCGATACCGCAACCGAAATCAGCCTGTTCACCGTCGCCGCCGGCCAGGCTTCCGACGGCATGAGCTTCGGCACGGTGATGATCTTTCCGGCGTTGTTTGCCGCCGGCATGACGCTGATCGACACCACCGACAGCGTGCTCATGGTCGGCGCCTATGGCTGGGCGTTTCTCAATCCCTTGCGCAAGATTTGGTACAACCTCACCATTACCGCGATTTCGGTGGTCGTCGCTTTCATGATCGGCGGCATCGAGGCGCTGGGCCTCATCTCCAGCAAGCTCGGCCTCGAAGGCCGCTTCTGGAGCGCGGTCGACGACCTCAACGGCGGTCTGGCCAATTTCGGCTATCTCGTCGTCGGTGTCTTTCTCGCCAGCTGGGCGATCTCTTATTTGATCTTCCGCTGGCAGCGACTCGACCGTCCGCAGGATGAGCGTGCGCAGGTGACGCCATGACCGGCGCGCCGATCATCTATGTGTGCGTCACCTGCCGACCGGTCGGCGACCCGGACAGCGACGTGCGGCCGGGCGCGATCCTCGCCGCCGCGACTGCAGCGGCGGCGGCCGGCACCGAGGTCGAGGTCCGACCGATGCGTTGCCTCGGCAATTGCAGCCGCGGCCCGAGCGCGGCGCTGCGCGCCAACGGCTCCTGGACCTATGTCTTCGGCGGGCTCGATTCGACCAGCGCCGGCGCGTTGGTCGAAGGCGCGCGCATGCTGGCGCAAGCCGCTGACGGCATTCTGCCCTGGCGCGGACGGCCGCCACAGCTCAAGCGCGGCATGGTCGCGCGCATACCCCCCATCGGCTTTACGGAGATCGACCCATGACCGGCTCGCTTGCGCGCATTCCCTGCACCATCGTCACCGGCTTTCTCGGCGCCGGCAAAACCACGCTCATCCGCCATGTCATTGCGAATGCGCAAGGCCGCCGGCTCGCGGTCATCGTCAACGAATTCGGCGATGTTGGCATCGACGGCGAAATTCTCAAGGGCTGCGGCAATGCCGCCTGTCCGGAGGAGAATATCGTCGAGCTAGCGAATGGCTGTCTGTGCTGCACGGTCGCCGACGAGTTCGTGCCGGCGCTCGACGCAATACTCGCGCGCGACGGGGTCGAGCATATCGTCATCGAAACGTCGGGGCTCGCACTGCCAAAGCCTCTCGTTCAGGCTTTCAACTGGCCGGCGATCAAAGGCCGCGTCACCGTCGACGGCGTCGTGGTGGTGGTCGACGGCGCCGCGCTTGCCGACGGCCGCGTCGCGCAGGATCTCAACGCGCTTGCGGCCCAGCGCGCCGCCGACACCGCGCTTTCGCATGACGACCCGATCGAAGAAGTGTTCGAAGACCAGATCGCCTGCGCCGATCTCGTCGTGCTCAACAAGCGCGATCTGATCGACGCGGCGGGCATCGCTAAGGCAAAAGCCACGATCGCCGACGTATTGCCGCGCAGCGTCAAGGTGATCACGGCCGCCGACGGCAAGGTCGATCAGGCGCTATTGCTCGGGCTCGGCGTCGGCACCGAGGACGCGATCGACGATCGGCGCACCCACCACGACGACGAGCTCGATCACGACCACGACGACTTCGATTCCTTCGTCGTGGCGCTGGACCAAGTTACCGATCCGGCGGCGCTGGCGGCGCGGGTCACAGCGCTCGCCCGAGACTTCGACGTGCTGCGCGTCAAAGGCTTCGCGGCGATCGCCGACAAGCCGCGGCGGCTACTGCTGCAAGCGGTCGGGCCGCGCGTGACCCACCAATACGATCGGCCCTGGTCGCCCGACGAAGCGCGCGAAGGCCGCCTCGTGGTGATCGGTCTGAGGGGACTGGACCGCGCCGCGGTCACGCGCGCGCTGATCGGCTGAAAGCGAGCTTTACGATGCACCTCTTGGCCACGACCGCCACAGGCCTCGACGACATCGTCGAAGCGGTCGATCTCGGCCAGCCGCCTGGCGACATTGCCGTGTTGTCGTTTGCCGACAGCGACCTCACCGGCCTTGCCGCCGCGTGGAAAGCCGAACGCGCAAAGCTGCCAAGCGTGCGGCTCGCGCATTTGCGCGATCTGCGGCATCCGATGTCGGTCGATCTGTGGATCGATCGCGTCGGCGCGCACGCCAAAGTAATTGTGGTGCGTCTCCTCGGCGGCCTCGACTGGTGGAAATACGGGGTCGAGCGGTTGGCGGCGCTGGCCCGCGAGCGCGGCATCGCGCTCGCGGTTCTGCCGGGCGAAGATCACGATGATGCGCGGCTTGCGGCGGCCTCGACTTTGCCCGCGACGGAACTCAAAACTTTGTTGAGCTTCTTCCGTGAAGGCGGCCGCGAGAACTTGAACGCGCTGCTGCGCCGGCTCGCCGGCCACGCGGGTGTCGCGCTCGACGCGCCGGGGCCGAAGGCGGTGCCGCGCTTCGCCGGGTACCTGCCGGGCCAAGGCGCGGTCGATCTCGACCGCTTCGTCGCGGCGCTGGATGTGGCGAAGCCGGTGGTGCCGATTATTTTCTATCGCGCGCTCTTGCTTGCCGCCGACACCGCGCCGATCGATGCCTTGTACGCGGCGCTGAAAGAGCGCGGCTTTACGCCCGCTCCTCTGGTTGTCACCGGCCTGAAAGACCAGGACGCAGCGGAATTTTTGCGAGCGGCTTTTGCGAAACTACCACCGGCCGTGATTGCCACCACGACCGCATTTGCCGCCGCCGGTTCCTCAAGCGAGCCGACGCCCTTCGATGAAACCGACGCGCCGGTGCTGCAGGTGGTCAGCGCAACGACCCGGCGGGCCGCGTGGCGTGAGAGCGCGCGCGGGCTTGGCGCCGCCGATCTGGCGATGCACATCGTGCTGCCCGAACTTGACGGCCGCGTGCTTGCCGGGACGATAGCGTTCAAGGATCCGCTGCCGGCGCAGGAGAGCCTCGCCTTCACCGCGCTGGCGAGCCGTCCGGAAGCCGACCGGATCGAGATGGTGGCTGAGCGGATCGCGGCGCTGATCCGCTTGGGCGCGCTGCCGCGCGGCGAACGCCGCGTCGCAGTGTTATTGCCGGATTATCCGGCTGCGCCAGGACGCGCCGGCTATGCCGTCGGCCTCGACGTGCCGGCAAGCGTGCTGGCGCTGCTCGAAGACCTTCCGGCCCATGGCTACGCCGTGCGCGGCGCGCCAAAAACGGCGCGCGCTTTGCTCGACGCGTTAGCGCAGGGCGCCGGCGACGCAGCGCTCCCGCTCGCGCAATATCAGACGCTGCTCGAGGACGTCCCGGCTGTGGCAGTTGAGCGGATGCGCGCGGCTTGGGGCGAACCGGGAAACGATCCCGACATTCGCGGCGGCGCTTTTCGTTTTCGCGCGCGGACGTTCGGCAACGTCGTCGTCGCGCTACCGCCCCACCGCGGCCGCTCGCTAGAGCGGCGCATCGATTATCACGATCCTTCGTTGCCGCCGCGACACGCGCTTCTCGCCTTTACGCTGTGGCTGCGGCACGTCGCCAAGGCCGACGCGCTGGTGCACATGGGCGCGCACGGCACGCTGGAATGGCTGCCAGGCAAGGCGGTCGCGCTGAGCGCCGAGTGTTTTCCGGACATCGTCGCCGGATCGCTGCCGGTGATCTACCCGTTCATCGTCAGCAATCCGGGCGAAGCCGCGCAGGCCAAGCGCCGCATCGCCGGCGTGACCATCGGGCACTTGCCGCCGCCGCTCGCGGCGGGCGGTCTCTCCGGCGATGCGCGCGAACTCGAGCGCCTAATCGACGAATACGCCCAAGCCGATGGACTCGACCGCCGCCGGCGCGACCGGCTGGCCGGACTGATTGTCGAGACCGCCCAGCGCACGGGCTTGGCGCGTGAAGCCGGCGTCCTCGTCGACGACGGCGCCGACAATGCTTTGCGCCGCATCGATGCCTGGCTGTGCGATGTCAAAGACCTCGCCGTCAAGGACGGCCTGCACATCTACGGCCGCGTGCCCGCCGGCACCGACGATCCGCTGTGGCAGGCGAGCGCTGCGGCCGAACGCGCCGCCTTGATAGCCGCGCTCGACGGCCACCGCGTCGTGCCCGGACCGGCTGGCTCGCCGGCCCGCGGCCGGCGCGACGTGTTGCCGACCGGACGCAATCTCTTCACCGCCGATCCGCGGACGCTGCCGACGCCGACCGCGCTGGATTTGGGCCGGCTGGCGGCGGACGAAATCTTGCGGCTGCATCTGCAAATGCACGGCGAGCCGCCGCGCTCGGTCGTGATCGATCTGTGGGGCAGCGCAACCTTGCGCACCGGCGGCGAAGAAATCGCGCAAGGTCTGGCACTCATGGGCTGCCGCCCGATCTGGGATCACGGCAGTGGCCGCGTCACCGGCGTCGAAGTGTTGCCGCCCGCGGCGGTCGGACGCGCGCGGGTCGACGTCACCTGGCGCATTTCCGGCCTGTTCCGCGATCTCTTCCCGGCGCAGATCGCGTTGATCGATGCCGCGGTGCAGGCGGTCGCCGCGCGCGACGAGGACGACGATGAGAATCCGCTCGGCGCGGCGCGCCGCGCCGCGGCTAAACGCCTCGACCGCATTTTCGGCAACGCGCCCGGGGCTTACGGCGCCGGCATCGAGGATTTGCTCGGCACTGGCGCCAGCACCGACGCCGTCGGCGCCGCCTATCTCGCCGCAGCTTCGCATGCTTATAGCGGCGCCGCGGGCGAAGGCCGAGCGGCCGGCGGTCTATTCGCGGAGCGCGTCGGCAATGCCGATCTTCTGATCCATCCGGGCGACAATCCGGGGCACGATCTTCTCGAAGGCGGCGAAGACGGAGCGTTTGTCGGCGGCTTTGCCGCCGCCGCCAAGATGCTCGGCCGGGCGGTGGATTTGATCATGCTCGACGTTACCGACCCGCAGCGGCCCCGCGCGCGCACGCTACCGACCGCGCTCGCCCGCATCGTGCGCGGGCGCGCGGTCAATCCGCGCTTTATCGCCGGGCAGATGAGACACGGCCCGCGCGGCGCCGCCGAGTTTGCCGAAACCGTCGACCGGTTGCTCGCCTTTGCCGAGACGACCGGCGCCGTGGCGAGCGAATTATTCGATCTGTTGCATGCCGCTTATGTTGCAGACGCCGCCGTGCGCGACTTTCTCTTGCGCGAAAACCCGCAAGCCGCCGCGGCTATCGCCGCGGCGCTTGAAGCGGCGCGAAGGCGCGGTTTTTGGCATCCGCGCCGCAACGACGTCGATGCCGGCCTCTCCATGCTGCGCGCGGAGGCGCTCGCATGACCGCGCGCGCCGTCTTCTTTTCACAGCGCCGTGGCGCCTGCCCCGGCTTGTCGGCGCCGATGCAAACCGGCGACGGCTTGCTGGTGCGGCTGTTGCCGGTCGGCACGTTGAAGCTGGGAGCCTTGCGCGCGCTGTGCGAAGCGGCGCGCGCCCATGGCAACGGCGTCGTCGAGATCACCGCGCGCGGCAGCATTCAGGTGCGCGGCTTAAGCGCCGAGACAGCGCCGCGCTTTGCCGACGCCATTGCCGCGCTCGGCATCGCCGCACAGGACGGCGTTCCGGTTGTTTGTAATGCGCTTGCCGGACTCGATGCCGAGGAGATTGTCGATGCCGCGGCGCTCGCGACCGACCTGCGGCGCGCACTTGCAGGAACCTCGTTGCCGGAAAGGCTGGCGCCTAAAGTTTCGGTTGCCGTCGATGGCGGCGGGCTCGGCTTGGACGACATTGTCGCCGACGTGCGGCTATGCGCCGTTGCGGCAACTGGCGGAGCGGTATTCGAAATCAGCGTCGGCGGCGATGCCGCCCGCGCAACAAAGCTCGGCGCCGTGGCGCCGGGCCATGGCGTTGCTGCCGTGGTGCGGCTCGTTGACATCATCGCGCAGCGTGGGCGAGCGGCGCGCGCCCGCGCTGTCATTGCGACCGATGGAGCCGGCGCGTTCCGCGCCGGCGTTGCCGGTTTGTTGCTCGGTGACGCGCCGCGCGGCCGACTGCGGACTTCTCGTCAAGCGATCGGGGCGCACAAACTGCGCGACGGGTCGCTGGCCATCGGCATCGGCCTGCCTTTCGGCCATACCGACGCGCGGGCACTCGAACGTCTGGCAGATATAGTGGCGACAGTGGGCGCCAGCGGCGTTCGCACCGCCGCGGGTCGCGCGCTGATGATCGTCGGCTTGCCGCCGGCAAAAACGGCCGACTTCAAAAGCGTCGCAAGTGACCTCGGCTTTATCGTCGCGGCGGACGATCCGCGCGGACACGTGTTCGCCTGTGCGGGCGCTCCAGCCTGCGCCTCCGCGTACATCGCTGCGCGGCGCATCGCCGCCGAGATTGCGGATATCGCGGCCTGGCATCTCAACGACGAATTTCAGATCCACATATCCGGTTGCAGCAAAGGCTGCGCCCACGCCGCTGCCACGGCGCTGACAGTCGTCGGCGGCCCAACCGGTTGCGCGCTGGTCGCGAACGGCACCACACGTGACGCACCTTTTGCCGTCGTCGCAGCGGACGATGTGCCGGCGGCAATCACGCGCCACGTCGACGAACGAACCCGCGAGGTCAGCCATGTCTAAGCGCATGTCTGAGCGCAAGCTCGAGAGGACGCCTGACCGCGCCGATTACCTACGCGACGGCGCAGCGATCTATGAACGCTCCTTTGCCATCATCCGCGCCGAAGCCGATCTGTCGCGTTTCTCTGCCGAAGAAGCCGACGTCGCAGTGCGCATGATCCACGCCTGTGGCGCCGTCGAAGCGGCGCAGCACATCGTCTTCGGCCATGGCCTCGTCAGCGCGGCGCGCGGTGCGCTCGGCGCCGGCGCGCCAATCCTGTGCGATGCCGAAATGGTCGCGCATGGCGTGACGCGGGCACGCCTGCCGGCGCGCAACGACGTCATCTGTGCGCTCAATGACCCACGCGTCGCGCCGCTGGCGCAAAAGCTCGGTACCACGCGCTCGGCGGCCGCGCTCGATCTGTGGATCGAGCGCCTCACCGGCGCGGTCGTCGCCATCGGCAATGCGCCGACCGCTTTGTTCCGCTTGCTCGATCTGATCGACGCCGGCGCGCCAAAGCCGGCGGCGATCCTCGGCGTTCCGGTCGGTTTCGTCGGCGCCGCTGAATCGAAAGAGGCGCTGGCTTCCGATCGGCATCGCGTTCCGTTTCTGATCGTGCGCGGACGCATCGGCGGCAGCGCCATGACCGCGGCGGCGATCAACGCTCTGGCGAGGCCCGGGCTATGAGCGCGGGAAAACTCATCGGCATCGGCGTCGGCCCCGGCGATCCCGAGCTGATGACGCTCAAAGCGATCCGCACGCTCGCCGCGGCCGACGTGGTTGCGCATTTCGCCAAGGCCGGCAATTCCAGTCATTCCCGCCGCATCGCCGCACAACATTTGCGCGTGGACGTGATCGAGCTGCCGCTCCTTTACCCGATGACAACCGAGCTGCCGAAATGCAGCGACGGCTACCGCGACGCGCTGCGTGATTTCTACGACGACGCCGCGGCGAAAATCGCCGCGCATCTCGACGCCGGCTGCATCGTGGCGGTGATCTGCGAAGGCGATCCGCTGTTCTATGGCTCGTACATGCATTTGCACGCCCGGCTCGTCGGACGCTTTGCGACCGAAGTCGTCGCCGGCGTCACCGGTATGTCCGGCTGCTGGTCGGCCGCCGGCATGCCGATTGCGCAAGGCGACGACGTGTTCACGGTGCTGCCGGCGACTTTGCCGGAGACGGAGCTCGCGCGCCGGCTTGGCGACGGCGACGCCGCCGTGGTTATGAAAGTCGGGCGGCATTTGCCGAAACTGCGTCGCGCGCTCGCCAAGAGCGGCCGGCTCGAGCGCGCCGTCTATGTCGAACGCGGCACCATGGCCGATGCGAAACTCACGCCGCTCGCCGCCAAGGAAGACGACGAGGCGCCGTATTTCGCCGTGGTGCTGGTGCCCGGCTGGGAGGAACGGCCGTGAGCGGCCGGCTCGCTATTGTCGGTTTGGGTCCCGGCGATGTCCGCTATCTGACGCCGCAAGCGAGCGAAGCGCTCGCCGCCGCACAGGCGCTCTACGGCTACGGGCCGTATCTCGATCGCGTTCCGGCGCGCCCGGGTCAGGCGCGGTATGCATCCGACAACCGCGAGGAGCGCGACCGCGCCGCCGCGGCACTCAAAGCTGCCGCCGAAGGCGCGACTGTTGCGATCGTGTCCGGCGGCGATCCCGGCGTGTTCGCCATGGCCGCGGCGGCCTGCGAGGCAATCGAAGCGGGGCCGGAGCGCTATCGCACGCTCGATGTCGAAGTTGTTCCGGGAGTAACCGCAATGCTGGCGGTCGCAGCGCGCATCGGCGCGCCGCTCGGCCACGATTTCTGCGCGCTATCCTTGTCCGACAATCTCAAACCCTGGGATTTGATCGAACGGCGGCTTGATGCCGCGGCGAGCGCCGGCTTTGTCATCGCGCTCTACAATCCGGTGTCGCGGGCGCGGCCGTGGCAATTCGGCTATGCCCTGGAGCGCCTGCGGCGGCATTTGCCGCCGGCAACGCCCGTGGTGTTCGGGCGCGCCGTCGGGCGACCCGACGAACACATCGACGTCGTCATGCTGGAGCGCGCCGTTACGGCGCAAGTCGACATGGCGACGCTGGTCATCGTCGGCTCGCGCGAGACGCGCGTTATCCAACGACCCGGACGGGTGCCGCTGGTCTATACGCCGCGCACTGCCGCCACGGTGAGCGCATGATCGAGCCAGGCGACCGCTTCATCGACGGTGCCGACCGCCGGGACATCGGGTGGCGGCGCCCGGCGCAGCATAATCACGTCGATCCCCAGCGCGCGCGCCGCGGCGATCTTGCCGTAGGCGGCGTTGCCGCCGCTGTTCTTCGATACCACCACCTCGATGCCGTGCCCGCTCATCAGCGCGCGGTCTTCTGCTTCGCCGAATGGTCCGCGGGCAATGATATAGGTGACGGATGGCAGCCGCAGCGGCGGCTCGACTGGATCGACGCTGCGGATCAGATAACGATGCTGCGGCGCGCCTGCGAACGGCGCCAAGTCGTTTCGTCCGAGCGCAACGAACACATTGCGGCTTTCCGGTCCGATGGCGGCGGCGGCCGCGGCGGCATTGCTCACTTCGGTCCAGCGGTCGCCGGCGACTGCAGTCCAGGGCGGCCGGCGCAGTGCAACGAACGCCACTTTGGCCTCGCGCGCCGCGGCTGCCGCGTTTTCAGAGATAACGGTCGCATAGGGATGCGTCGCGTCGATCAGCACATCGATCCGCGCGGCAGCGAGATGATCGGCAAGCCCGTGCGCACCGCCGAAGCCGCCGATGCGCACCGGCACCGGATGCGGGACCGGCGATGCGGTGCGCCCGGCGAGCGACAGCGTCACCGCAAGACCGGCGCGTGGCGCCAGCCGTTCCGTCAGCGCCCGCGCTTCGGTGGTGCCGCCGAGAATGAGGACCTTCGCCATGCCGCTTCCTGATGCGATCGGACACGAGACTGCCGCATCGGCGCGCTGGCTGGCAATCGTCGGCATCGGCGAGGACGGCGTCGACGGCCTGGGCGCGGTAGCGCGCGGGCTGATCGCGTCCGCGGAGATCGTTTTCGGCGGACGTCGGCACCTGGCGCTGGTAGCGCCGCTGATCCGCGGCGCAACGCGGTTGTGGCCGAGCCCGTTTGACGGCGCGGCCGACGAGGTGGCGGCCCAGCGCGGTCGGCCGGTCTGCGTTCTGGCCTCCGGCGATCCGTTCCACTACGGCGTCGGCGCCGTGCTGGCGCGCCGGATCGATGCGCGCGAAATGAACGTCGTGCCGGCACCGTCGGCCTTCAGCCTGGCGGCAGCACGGCTCGGCTGGGCGCTGCCGCACACGGCGCTGCTGTCCGTGCACGGACGCAATCTCGATCTCATCCGCCCGCATCTGCAGCCCGGCGCGCGCGTTCTAGCGCTGACCTCCGATGGCGACGGACCGCAAGCGCTGGCGCAGCTCTTGACCGAAATTGGCTTCGGCGGCTCGCGACTGACCGTGCTCGAAGCGCTCGGCGGCCCGCGCGAGCGCATCCGCACGACGACCGCGGCCGGTTTCGATTTCGGCGCGGTCGAGGCGCTCAACACGCTGGCTATCGAGGTCGAGGCGGCGGCGGACGCCCGCGTGATCGCCTGCGGTTTCGGCCTCGCCGACGCGCTATTCGAGCATGACGGTCAGATCACCAAGCGCGAAATCCGCGCCGTGACGCTGTCGTCGCTTGCGCCGCGCCGCGGCGAATTGCTCCTCGATATCGGCGCCGGCGCCGGCTCGGTGGCCATCGAGTGGATGCTGGCCGATCCGCCGTTGATGCGCGCGATCGCGGTCGAGCAAAACGCCGAGCGCGCGGCGCGCATCCGCCGCAACGCCGCCGCCTTTGGCGTGCCGGCGCTTGAAGTTATTGAAGGCGCGGCGCCGGGCGCGCTGTCGGGTCTGCCGACGCCCGACGCCGTCTTTGTCGGCGGCGGCGCCGGCGATCCCGGCGTGCTCGATGCCGCGTCACGCGCGCTGCGGCCGGGCGGACGGCTCGTGGTCAATGCGGTGACGCTCGAAACCGAGGCGCTGCTGCTCGCACGTCATGGCGCGCTCGGCGGCGAACTCTCGCGCATCGTGATTTCGCGCGCCGACGCGGTCGGCAGCATGAGCGCGTGGCGGCCGGCGCTCCCGGTCGTCCAATGGCTCTGGACCAAGCCATGATCGTGAAAACATGACCGTGCATTTCATCGGCGCCGGGCCGGGCGCTGCGGATCTTATCACCGTGCGCGGCCGCGATCTGATCGCGCGTTGCCCGGTCTGCCTCTACGCCGGCTCGATCATTCCGCGTGCGCTGTTGGACTTCTGTCCGCCAGGGGCGCGCATCATCGACACCGCGTCGCTATCGCTTGCTGAGATCGAGACCGAGTTCGTCGCCGCGCACGCCGCTGGCGCGGACGTCGCGCGGCTGCAATCCGGCGATCTGTCGATCTATTCGGCGCTCGCCGAGCAACTGCGCCGGCTCAAGGCGCGCAATATTACTTACACACTGACGCCCGGCGTGCCGGCTTTTGCTGCCGCGGCGGCGGCGCTGCAATGTGAGCTGACCGTGCCGGAAGTCGCGCAAAGCGTCGTACTCACGCGCGTCGGCGGGCGCGCGTCGCGCATGCCTGAGAAGGAAAAGCTCCCGGCGTTTGCCGCGAGCGGCGCGACGCTCGTCATCCATCTGGCGATTCACGCGATCGACAATATCGTCGCTGAGCTCTTGCCGTTCTACGGCGCCAACTGCCCGGCCGCGGTCGTGGTGCAAGCGAGTTCGCCGCGCGAGCGCATCTTGCGCGGCACGCTGGCCGACATCGCGGCGCAGGTCGCCGCCGCAGGCATTGAACGCACCGCGCTCATCCTTGTCGGCCCCGTGATCGGCGCGGAAGATTTTCGCGACAGCGCGCTCTATGACGCCGATTACCGCCGCCGGTTTCGCGGAGGCGCGGTGTGAGCGCCCGCGGGCTGATCATCGCCGCGCCGCAGTCAGGCGCCGGCAAGACCACGGTGACGCTGGCGCTACTGGCGGCCCTTGCCCGCCGCGGCACTAAAGTCCGCGCCGCCAAGGCCGGGCCGGACTATATCGATCCGGCTTTTCACGCCGCCTTCACCGGCACTCCGAGTATCAATCTTGATTCCTGGGCCATGGCTGAGCCCTTGCTGGACGCGCTGGTGGTGCAAGCCGCGAACGGCGCCGACGTGTTGGTGATCGAAGGCGTGATGGGTTTGTTCGATGGCGCCGGCGGACCCGCGGCGACGGCCCATCGGCGCGGCTCGACCGCAGATCTCGCCGCCCGTTTCGGTTTGCCGGTCCTTTTAGTGCTCGACGTGGCGCGTCAGGCGCAATCGGCCGCGGCGATCGTGCGCGGCTTTGCAGCGCACGATCCGGCGGTGCGCATCGCCGGCATCATTCTCAATCGCGTCGGCAGCGAGCGGCACCGCTCCTTTGTTGCCGAGGCCGTTGCCACGCTCGGCATGCCGGTCCTCGGAGCGCTGCCACGCGAGATGGCGGTCGCCCTGCCGGAGCGCCATCTGGGACTGGTTCAGGCGCAAGAGCATGCCGATCACGCCGCGCTGACCGCACGCTTCGCCGAAGTCGGCGCGCGTTATCTCGATCTCGATGCCATCGTCGCAATGGCAACACCAATTGCCATCGCCGAAGCTTCGTGCGCCGCGATGGCACTACCGCCACCGGGGCAGCGCATCGCGCTGGCGAGCGACCCGGCCTTCACCTTCGTCTATCCGCACGTCCTCGACGCCTGGCGCAAAGGCGGCGCGGAAATTTTACCGTTCTCGCCGCTTGCCGATGAGGCGCCGCCGGACGACGCCGATAGCTGCTGGCTGCCGGGCGGCTATCCGGAGCTGCATGCCGACGCGCTCGCCGAGGCGCGCGCGTTCGCCGCCGGATTACGCCATTTCGCGCAAACCCGGCCGGTCCACGGCGAATGCGGCGGCTACATGGTCTTAGGCGAAGGCCTCGTCGATGCCAGCGGGGTGTGCCATGCGATGACCGGATTGTTCGGCCATACTACAAGCTTCGCGCAGCGCAAGCTGCATCTCGGATACCGCACCGCGCGCCTGCTCGGCGACGGCGTTTTCGGTCATCGGGGCGCGATGATCCGCGGCCACGAATTTCACTACGCGACGCTGACTCACCCCGGCGACGACAAGCCGTTTGCCGACATTGCCGACGGCGAAGGCAGCGCGACCTTGGAGACAGGCAGCCGCCGTGGCCACGTCACCGGCACTTTCTTTCACGCCATCGCCGCAGCCGAGACATAGTAGCCGCGAGAATAGCCGAGCGCGCCGCCGCTCACGCCGCACTCAGATGGCGGTGCAACGCCGCGACGACCTCGGCGCCCTCGCCGACCGCGGCCGCGACCCGCTTGACCGACCCGGCGCGCACATCGCCGATCGCAAAAACGCCGGGCTCGCTCGTTTCGAGCTTCTGCTGGCCCGCGCCCACATCCGAACCCGTGAGAACAAATCCCTTTGGATCGAGCGTTACGCCCGAGCCTTTGAGCCAAGCGGTATTGGGGGCGGCGCCGATGAACAAAAACAAATGCCGAATGTCGCGCTGGACTTCCTCGCCGGAACCGCCGCTTCGCCAGCGCACCGCCTGCAGCATGCCATTTGTGCCTTCGAGCGCACTGATCTGTGTGCGTAGCAGGATTTCGACGTTGGCGAGACCACTGACGCGGTCGAGAAGGTAACGCGACATGCTCGCCTCCAGGTCGCCGCCGCGCACTAGAAGCGAGACCTTGGCGACTTGGCTCGCCAGATACACCGTCCCCTGCCCCGCCGAATTGCCGGCGCCGACCACCACCACGTGCTGCCCGGCGCACAGCTTGCCCTCGAGCGGCGAAGCCCAGTAATGCACGCTGGAAGACTCGAACGCATCCAGGTTGGCAACCGTAAGCCGCCGGTAGCGTGCGCCGCAGGCGACGACGACGGCGCGGGCGCGAGCACGCTCGTTGTTCGCCAGTGTCAAGATGAAGTGCCGCGGCGCCGCGCCATTCTCGACGCTGAGACTAACGACCTCATCCGGGATCGCCATTTCGACCCCAAACTTCTGCGCCTGATTGTAGGCGCGCGCCATCAACGCGTTGCCGCTGATGCCGGTTGGAAAGCCGAGATAATTTTCGATTCTGGAGGATGCACCCGCCTGGCCGCCTCGAGCGCGGCTGTCGAGCACCAGGGCTGAAAGGCCTTCGGACCCGGCATAGACCGCAGCCGCCAGACCCGCCGGCCCTGCCCCGACAATGGCGACGTCGTAGACGTGGCCAGAGTCAATCGGCCGCACTAGGCCGACGCAACGCGCAAGCTCATTCTCGGTCGGGTTGCGCAGGAATTCGCCTTGCGGGCAGACGACTATCGGCAGCTGGCTCGGATGCACGCGAAAGCGTTCGAGCAGGGAGCGCGCTCCGGTGTCGGTTTCCGGGTCCAAGATTTGGTGCGGGTGCCCGTTGCGGCGGAGAAAATTCGCCAGCCGGAGCACGTCGCCGTTGTCGGCACGGCCGACAATCACCGGACCGCCGGCGCCGGTTTCGAGGAGACCAACGCGGCGCAGGATCAGCGCGCGCATGATCCGCTCCCCGAGGTCGGCCTCCGCCACAATCAGCGCCCGCAGTCTCTCCGGCGGAATGATCAGCGCGTCGACTGGCCCGCGCGCGTAAGCGTCGACCAGCGCCGGCCGGCCGGCGAGGTGCGCCAATTCGCCCAAGAAACCGCCCGGCCCCTGCGTCACCAGCGGCGTTTCGCTGCCGGCAATATTCTCAAGAAACGCTTCGACCTGACCGGACAATATGAGGCTGAGACCCGAGCCGACTTCGCCGACTTTTTCCAGCGCTTCCGCGTCCGCGAAGGAACGCACGACCCCGAACCGCCGAACGCGCTCGATCTCGGCGGCGCTCAGCACCGGAAACATCTGATCGTGCCGCGTTTTAAGTATCGACTCCGCCATCCTTGCGCCCTTTACGCGTATCGAATTCGAGCAACGCTAGTGGAGCGGATTTGACACTCGCTACCCACTTGGCCGCGTGAAGCGAATGTCAAATCCAAAAGCTCCACTAGGACTGAAACTTGCTAGCGGTCCTTTTGATTCTAACATTCGCAAAAGAGCCTGCCGAACCGGGATGCGAATGTTAGAATCGGACCACTAGCGGCCACGGCGGACAAATTCCTCCTCGACCTCGGACAGCCGGTCCTTGCCGAAGAAGATTTCGCCGTCGACGAAGAATGTCGGGCTGCCGAAGGCGCCGCGCGCGACACTGTCTTGCGTGTTCGCCATGAGGCGATCCTTGACCGCTTGATCCTGGGTGCGGGCGAGCAACGCGTCGCCGTCGAAGCCGGCCGCCGTGAGCACCGCGTGCACCACCTCCGGATCGTCCATTTTTTTCGGCTCGCCCCACATCGCCTTGAAGACTTCGTCGACATAGCGCGCGAATACGCCCTCGAACTCGGCCGCCACCGCGCCCCGCATGATCAAAAGCGTGTTTACCGGAAAGAACGGATTAAACGTAAAAGACGTGATGTTGTGACGACGGATGAAGCGCTGCATTTCCACCCGCTCGTATTCCAGCCGGTTCTTGATGCCCGCCATCTTTTCCGCCGGCGAGCGGTTGTTGGTGAGCTTGAACACGCCGCCGAGCAGGATCGGCACGTAGTCGAACTTCACGCCGGTGCGGCGCTCGACGTCGGGGATGAGCAAATGCGCCAGATACGCATTGGGGCTGCCGAAGTCGAAATGAAACTCGACTTTCGGCATCACCAGACCTCACGATAGGGGCGCACATCGAGCTCGAAGGTCCAGGCGTCGCGCGGCTGCCGGTAGAGTTGCCAATAGGCCTCGGCGATTGAAGCCGGATGCATCAGCTGATCCGGCTCGAGATTTTCTAGGGCCGCCTCGCCGTCGCGCTGTTTTATGCGTTCGCGCACAAACGCGGAGTCGACGCCGGCATCGATGATCAGGTGGGCGACGTGGATATTTTTCGGACCGAGTTCCCGCGCCATACTTTGCGCGACCGCGCGCAGCCCTTGCTTGGCGCCGGCGAAAGCGGCATAGCCGACGCCGCCGCGCACGCTCGCGGTGGCGCCGGTGAAGAAGATGTTGCCGCCGCCGCGCTCGAGCATCAGACGGGCGGCTTCGCGGCCGGTGAGAAAGCCGGCACAGCAGCACAGCTCCCAGACTTTGCGGAACACCCGCTCGGTCGTCTCCAGCAGCGGGAAATTGACGTTGCCGCCGACGTTGAAGATGCACACTTCGAGCGGCGCGTGCGCATCGGCGGCGCGCAGAAAATCGGTGATGTCCTCTTCCTTGCGCGCGTCGAGACCGCGCGCGACGATGTCGCCACCAGCCGCCTCGATGTCCGCGACCAAGGGAGCGAGCTTGTCGGCGTTACGTCGGCCGGCAAAAACCGTAAAGCCCTCGGCCGCGAACTTCTTGGCAATCGCCGAGCCGATATAATCGCCGGCCCCGACGACGGCGGCGGTGGCGTTGCGCTTGGCCAACTTGTCCTCCCGAAAGGCCCTCGCGTTCGGTTCACCAGCGTCTAGCATTTCGCTCCGCCCGTCCAGTTGGCGACGCTGCGTCTTGGCGACTTGCCAAGCATTCGCCTTGCCGCCACCATGGCAGATAAGACCGTGCGGCAAGTACCGCCACGGCTTAAAAGCCCAAGGTTGATCGGTCCGTGCCGGGTGACAGCGACCATATCGTAGCCGACATTGCGGCGCGGATTTTTGCCGACTTCGCCGATCCTCAGACCGTCAACAGTGCGGCCGACGGCGCCTGGAAAAAGCGGCTATGGCAGGCGCTCGGCGATGCCGGATTGCCGCTGGCCTGGGTGCCGGAGACCTTGGGCGGCTCAGGCGCCAGCATGGCCGACGGTTTTGCCATTCTCGCTGCCGCCGGGCGTTCTGCCCTTTCGGTCCCGCTTGCGGAGACACTCGCCGCCGGTTGGCTGTTGTCGCGCGCGGGCCTCGACGCGCCAGCCGGACCGATGACCGTTGCGCCTGTCCGGCCGAACGAGAGCATCACGGTCGACGGCGAAGGACGGCTCAACGGACGCGCGGCCGGCGTGCCGTTTGCGTTCGATTGCGAGACCATCGCCGTGCTCGCCGATGGCGGAAAGCGTGTCGCGCTTGTCGACCGCGAGGATTGCCGCGTGGCGCAAGGCCACAATCTTGCCGGCGATGCTTCAAATGTCGTCACCTTCGATCGCGTCCAGCCGCTGCGCTTGGCGCGCGCGCCTGACGGGTTCGATGCTTGGTCGTTGCCGTTGATGGGATCGGCTATTCGCAGCACCCAAATCGCCGGCGCGCTACAGACCATCCTGTCGCTCAGCGTCGCCTACGCCAATGAGCGCGTCGCCTTCGAGCGCAGAATCGGCAAATTTCAGGCGGTGCAGCAGAATTTGGCGCGGCTTGCGGGCGAAGTCGCGGCCGCGCTTGCGGTGAGCGCATCCGCCGCCGACGCCGTCGCGCAGGCCGGCGACTTCGACGAAGCGAAGTTTCTGGAAGTGGCGTCCGCGAAAATCCGCACCGCCGAAGCCGCGGCGGAAGGTTCGGCGATTGCGCATCAGGTGTTCGGCGCCATCGGCTTTACCCAAGAGCACATCCTGCACCGCTTCACGCTGCGGATGCTATCCTGGCGCGACGATTTCGGCAACGAGAGCTATTGGGCCGCCGAACTCGGGCAGCGCGTCGCGCGCGGCGGCGCCGGAGAATTCTGGCCGCTGGTGGCGTCGCGATGAGCGCCGGCCTGAACTTCGATCCAATGCGGTTGCCGGCGGAGTGTCAAACCTTGCGCGCGCAAGTGCGGGCGTTTCTGGCCGAGGAAATCGCCGCCGGCACCTTCGACCCGCATGATCCGGCGCACAGCGATTCCTATAACCGCGCTTTCAGCCGCCGCGTCGGCGCCAAAGGCTGGATCGGCATGACCTGGCCGAAAAAATACGGCGGCCATGATCGCAGTTATCTCGAGCGCTATGTGGTGACGGAGGAATTCCGCGTCGCCAACGCGCCGGCGAATTTGCACTTCGTCGCCGACCGCCAAAGCGGACCGATCCTGCTCAAATATGCGCCCGAGCACATCAAAGCGGACATCCTGCCGCGCATTTGCCGCGGCGAACTGTGCTTTGCCATCGGCATGAGCGAGCCCGGCTCCGGCTCGGATTTGTTTGCCGCCAAGACCAAGGCGACCAAGGCCGACGGCGGCTGGCGCATCAACGGCACCAAGATCTGGACCACGAGCGCCCAGGTGGCGGACTTCATGCTCGGTCTGTTTCGCACCTCGCCGCCGACAAAAGACAATCGGCGCCACGGGCTGACGCAGTTTTTGATCGACATGAAAACGCCAGGTATTACCGTCAATCCGATCAGGCAAATGACCGGCAAAGTCGGCTTCAACGAAGTCGTGTTCAACGACGCCTTCGTGCCCGATGATCACGTCATGGGCGAGATCGACGGCGCCTGGAAGCAGGCGACCAGCGAACTGGCCTACGAGCGCAGCGGACCAGAACGTTTCCTCGACACGTTTTATCTGCTGCCGGAATTCATCCGTGCGCTGGGCCCGGAGCCCGATCTGCGCAGCGCTGAGGGTCTCGGCCGGCTGGTCGCGCAGCTGCATACCCTACGCCGCATGTCGGTTTCGGTCGCTGGCATGCTGCACGCCGGCAAAGAGCCGGTGGTGGAAGGCTCGATCGTCAAGGATGTCGGCACGGTCTGGGAGCAGAAACTGCCCGCGCGCGTGCGCGAACTCGCCGCCTTCCTCGAGCCGGAAAGCGTCAATCACACTGCGCTGGAGGATCAGGTCGCTTTTGCCACCATCATTGCGCCGAAGCTCACCATTCAAGGCGGCACCACTGAAATCCTGCGCGGAATCATCGCCCGCGGTCTGGGGCTGCGCTAAGGCGAGCGAATCGCCCGCCCGACCGACCGGCGAAGGACATCGCATAAAGGACATCGGCATATGGGCCCTTTCAATGACATCGGCGCCGAGACCATCGGACATGTCGGTCTGGTGGAAATCCGGCGGCCACCGAACAACTTTTTCGACGTCGCCCTGATCAAAGAAATCGCCTCCGCCTTCGAGGTCTTTGATGCCGACCCCGAATGCCGCGCGATCGTGTTGGCGGCGCAGGGCAAGGCCTTCTGCGCCGGCGCCAATTTCGGCAGTGCCGACCGCGACGGCGACGCGCTGTTGAGCGGGCCGATCCCGGGCACCGCTCATCTCTACATCGAAGGCAATCGGCTGTTCCGCACCAAAAAGCCGATCATCGCCGCGGTGCATGGCGCGGCGGTTGGCGGCGGCTTGGGTCTGGCGATGGTCGCCGACTTCCGGGTCACCTGCGCCGAGGCGCGCTTTTGCGCCAATTTCACGCGCCTCGGCTTCCATCCGGGGTTCGGGCTGACGGTGACCTTGCCGGCCGTCATCGGCACGACCAAGGCGGCGCTGATGTTTTATACGAGCCGCCGGGTTCCCGGCGACGAGGCCTATGCGATGGGGCTTGCCGACGTGCTGGTGCCGCAGGACGAGGTACGCGTCGCCGCGCTCAAGCTCGCCGAGGAAGTCGCCGAAAATTCGCCGCTTGGGTTGATCGCCACGCGCGCGACCTTGCGCGGCAATTTCGCCGAGCGCGTGCGCGCGGCGACCGAACATGAGCTTGCCGAGCAAATGCGCTTGCGCAAGACCGACGATTTCAAGGAAGGCGTCAAGGCCACGGCCGAGCGGCGTTTGCCGGTTTTCACCGGGCGCTAGTGCAAGATGCGGAAAAGTGGATGGCGGTTTTCCGAAAAGGATCACGCGCCAACGAAGAATCTGGGCGCGAATGACGGAGAGGTAACAGAAATGACCGTACGAATCGAAAAGAGCGGCGCGGTGTGGACCGTGATCCACGATCGGCCGCAGGCGCGCAACGCCATGGATCCGGCAAGCGCCGACGCGCTGACCGCAGCGTTCCTTGAATTCGATGCCGACAAGGACGCGTCGGTCGCCGTTTTCTACGGCGCCGGCGGCGCGTTTTGCGCCGGCTGGGACCTCAAATATGTCAGCTCGCTCAATCTCGAACATCCGCTCGGCGAACTCGACATTCCGACCGCGGGCCCGCGGATCAACGGCGGCGAAATCCCACGCGGACCGTTGGGACCGTCGCGGCTCGAATTGGACAAGCCGGTGATCGCCGCAATCGAAGGCCCGGCCGTCGCCGGCGGCATGGAGCTCGCGCTGTGGTCTGATTTCCGCGTCATGGCGGAACAATCCTATCTGGGCGTTTATTGCCGCCGTTGGGGCGTGCCGCTGATCGACGGCGGTACGGTGCGGCTGCCGCGCATCGTCGGCCAGGGACGGGCGCTCGAAATCATCCTCACCGGGCGAAAGGTTCCAGCGGAGGAGTGTCTGAGCATCGGCTTGTGCGAATACCTCACGCCCAAGGGCGGCGCGCGGCACAAGGCCGAGGCGCTGGCGCAGGAGATCGCGCGCTTTCCGCAGGTCTGCGTGCGCGCCGACCGGCGCTCCGCCATCAAGAGCCACGGCCTTGCGGTCCGCGATGCGCTCATCCAGGAGTGGTATAACGGCCGTGAAGCGCTGATTAAGGACGGCGTCGCCGGCGCCGCCCGCTTCAAGGACGGGCTAGGCCGGCACGGCGACTTTCAGAAGATCCGCTGACCCGATCGTTTATTTGAAGCGTCGGCGACCGCAGCGGACGACCCGCCGCTGCTGCCCGGGATTTCGCCGACGACAACCGGATTTCGTGCAATGCGTGCATAACGGGTGCGGCACCACCGCCGACGTGGTGCAAATTCCGTTAAATCGGACCCGCCGACCACAAACACATCGATCTCATTTACTCGATGGAGACGCCTTTAGCGCGATAGTACCCGTGCGATCCGCACAGTCGCGATTTCAGGTGGTGCCGAGTTATGAGTTCCGCGTTTCGGACACGGGAACCTCACGAGACGCTTCCCGCGGAAATCTACATTCCGCTGGTCGATTCGCTTTTCAAGGAAGGCACCGCCCTATTCATGGGCGTCATCTTCGTCGTCGGTTCGGTTTTCTGCACGTATTGGAAGACCGGCGATGTGCTTATTTTATATTGGGCCATCGCGATCACCGTCGCCGCCGCCGCGCGCGGCCTCATGATGCACGCTTACGGCAAGATTCGCACCACCGTTACGACGGTCGAAGCCGCCCGGAAATGGGAATATCGCTACAGCATCGGAGCGGCGATTATTCTTACGCTGCTGAGCGCGTGGTGCTTCATCACCTTCGCGCGCTCAAACGACGCGTTCGCCAATCTCGTCAGCTTCGCGATGACGCTGACCTACGCAGCCGGTATTTTCGGTCGCAACTTCGCCAATCCGCGATTTGTGGTGATCCAAATCCTGTGCACCTGGGCGCCGATGACCGCCGCGCTCCTCCTTTACGGCAATATCTACCATTGGATTTTCGCCGTCCTTTTGGTGCCGACCTTTTACGGAACCAAACTGATATCGGACCGGTTGCGCGGCACGCTGCTCGATGCGGTGGTCACCTCGCGCGACATGTCGCTGTTGGTAAAGCGCTTCGACACTGCGCTGAACAACATGCCGCACGGGCTGTGCATGTTCGACGGCAAGCAGCGCATCGTGGTCGCCAATCAAAAGCTCAACGAACAATTGGGACTGGCGGCGGATATTGAGCTCAGGGGCGCGAACGCCCGCGAGTTGGTGCAGAGCATTCTGTCCGCCCGACTGATTTCGGATACAGAGGCGCAGACCATGGTCGAACGCCTCGAAGCCCGGCTTTCGGGGCACGATGACACGCCGTTTGTCGTCGACCTGGCAAACGGGCGTAACCTCGAATTCACCGTACAGCCTATGGAAAACGGCGGTATGGTGGTGCTCACGGAGGATATCACCGAGCGCAGGACCGCCGAGGCCAAGATCAATCATCTGGCGCGGTTCGATGCGTTGACCGGGCTGCCGAATCGCGCGGTCCTGCGCGACCGCATGGAGCGGGCGCTGGGCCAATGGCGCCCGGACAATATGTGCGCCGTCCATTTTATCGATCTCGACCAGTTCAAGCAGGTCAACGACACGCTCGGCCACACCCGCGGCGACATGTTGCTTGAAGCCGTCGCCCATCGACTGCGGGAAAACATCCGCGACGTCGACGTCATTTCGCGGTTCGGCGGCGACGAATTCGTCATCCTGCAGGCGCCAATCAAGTCGGTCGGCGAATGCGAGGCGCTGGCGAGCCGTGTGCTCGAGGTGCTCGGCGGGACCTACGATCTCGACGGTCACAAAGTCGTGGTTACTGCCAGCATCGGCATCGCAATCGCCAAAAACCCCATCGATCCCGAGCAATTCCTGCGCAACGCCGACATCGCGCTCTATCAGGCCAAGGCCGACGGCCGCGGCACCTGGCGGTGGTTCGAGGCGAAAATGGAAGCGAGCGCCCAGGCGCGCCGCGCGCTTGAATTCGACCTGCGGGCAGCGACCGAGAGCGAAGATTTCCAGCTCCATTACCAACCGTTGTTCAATCTAAAGACGCGACGTATCGAAACCTGCGAGGCGCTATTGCGCTGGCCGCACCGCGAGCGCGGCATGGTGTCGCCGGCGGAGTTCATTCCTGTCGCCGAGGAGATGGGCCTCATCGTCGAAATCGGCAATCAGGCACTCTACAAGGCTTGCCTGGAGTGCCGGCGCTGGCCAGGCGACACTGCCGTGGCGGTCAATCTGTCTTCGATTCAATTCGACCGCTCCAACATTCCGGCGCTGGTGCGCGAGACGCTCGCCGCTACCGATCTCCCGGCGCACCGGCTCGAGATCGAGATCACCGAAACGACGTTGCTGCAGGATACCCGGCGGACCCACGCGGATTTGCAACAACTCGTCGAGCTCGGGGTAAAAATCTCGCTGGACGATTTCGGCACCGCCTATTCGAGTCTCAGCTATCTGCACAGTTTTCCGTTTCACAAGGTCAAGATCGACCAGTCGTTCTTGCGGGGATTGAGCGACGACCCGCGCCGCGTGACTTTGCTGCGCGGCATGACGCGCTTGAGCGCGCAGTTGGGCCTGCGCGTCGTCGTCGAAGGCGTCGAAACGCCGGAGCAGCTCGAGTTGCTCGCCGCCGAAGGCAGTATCGACGAGGTGCAGGGCTACCTGCTGTGCCGACCGCTGCCGGCCGCGGACCTGCGTAAGCTTTTGTATGCATCCTACGTTGCGCCGACGAGCGCCTGGCCAGCCAAGACGGCGCGCAGCGACGCCGCCTGAACGGTCATTTTTCCTTTTGGGTGAATGGAACTTTTACATGTCGGGGCGGTTTGCACCCTTAGCACGCAATTAACCCTAATAAGGTCCAAAAATTGCAATCGGGTTAACAATTTGTTAACCTCGCTCCCAGTGGTGCTGGCGGAGCACCCGAGTGAGGCAGTGAATGAGTGCTGATGCGGTGCGCTCGGCGTCGCCGGTTGAGCAGGCGACGGCGAAAAGTTTCTCGGAACGTCTGGCGGAACTGGCAGCTCGGATCGAATTCAAGCGCGCGGACTCCGATGAAGAACGGGAAGCGATTTTCCGGCTTCGCTACAAGGCCTACTCGCGCGAAGGCGCCATTGACCCGAACCCGACCGGAAGATTTGCCGACCAAGACGACGAGGCCGACAACGCCTACCTGATGGGCCTCTACCTCGACGGCGAATTGGCGACGTCGCTGCGGCTCCATGTCGCCAGCAAGAAAGCGACGCCGGACTGCCCTTCGCTCCATGTCTTTTCCGACATCCTGCAGCCGCTCCTCGATACCGGCAACGTGCTGATCGACACGACCCGTTTTGTCGCCGACGAACGTTTGTCGCGGCTCCACCGCGGCCTGCCACTGATAACGATCCGCCTGTGCGTGGTAGCCGCGGAGCATTTTGGCGGCGATCATCTGTTGGCCGCAGTGCGATCCGAACATCGGGCGTTTTATATTCGCTCCTTCGGTAGCGAAGTCCTCTGCGATGCGCGGCCGTATCCTCCGCTGCTCAAGCCGATCAGCCTGACCACTGTCTATTTTCCGACCCAGGGCGCCGAATTGTATCGGCGCTATCCGTTCTATCGTTCCACCGAGCTCGAGCGGCGCAACCTGTTCCAACGCCCGCTGATCAAGCCGGCGGCCGCCAACGTGGAGCCGGCGGATGTGCCATTGGCGCCCCAAACGCGTGGACCCATCCGCCCTTTTGTTGAATCCGGGCTCATGAGTGCGGCAGGATAGCGACCATTTGCGCCCGCGGCATCTCTTCTCCGCCAGGGGAACGGTTAGTTTCAGCTAAATTTCGTCCGTAAAATGCCACGCGCCGCCTTCAAGGCGTATTTCAACGCGTGCGCTATAAGAATTTTCATCGCCGGCCTCCGCCGGCGCGACAAGCGATTGTCATGGACGTGCTTTCACCGCTGCATGTGCGGACCTTGAACGCGGAAGCGAACGCACAAGCGATCGTTTGTCCAAGCTGCAATTTTGGTTTTGTATTTCGTCGCACCGCGATGCCAGCTTTCGACGCCTGCGGCTTCGAGAGCTATAGCCTGCACTGCGAAGCCTGCGGCACACAGCTGGCCGGGATCATCGACCCGGCCGATGAAGTATTGTTGCTGTCGGCAGTGCCGGCCTAAGTCGCGACGCGCGCAAGAGCGCGCGCCTCCATCGTTCGAAAATCGTCAGTGACCGGCGAGCGCGTCAGCGACGCACTTCTTGACCGCCTCGTTCTTCGCGTAGCACGACATTTCGTTGACCACGCACTAATTTCGCGCGAAGCGTCCGCGGTTGTGCGGAGCGGAAAAATCCAAGACCGGTCCAAGCGGCACAATGCGGGTCGGATTGATCGCCGTCATGCTCATAAAATAGTGCCGCTTGATGTGATCCATGTTCGCGGTGTCGGCTATGCCCGGCACCTGATAAAGATCGCGTACATAATTGGATAAATTCGGATAGTCGGCGATCCGCCGCAAATTGCATTTGAAGTGGCTGTTGTAGACCGCGTCGAACCGCACGAGCGTCGTGAACAGCCGCCAGTCGGCCTCGGTAAGCCGTGGGCCGACGAGATAACGCTGGCGCGATAGCAACTCCTCGAGCCAGTCGAGCGCCGCAAACACCGTGCGGCAGCCTTCCTCATAAGCACTTTGCGTCGTCGCGAAACCGGCCCGGTAGACGCCGATATTGACGTCGCTGTAGACGCGGGCATTGATGCGATCGATGTCACCGCGCAGTTCCGCCGGGTAATAATCGGCGCGGTCGTTGGTGAACGCGGCGAATGCCGAATTGAGCATGCGGATGATTTCAGGCGACTCGTTGTTGACGATGGTGCGCCGCTCTTTGTCCCACAGCACCGGTACCGAGACGCGGCCGGTGTAGCGCGGATCGGCGAGCAGGTAGATTTCGCCCATCCGCTGTTTGCCGTTAACGGTGTCGGCGATCGTGCCGGGGCTGTTGCCGAACTCCCAACCCTGTTCGCCCATCACGGGGTCGAGGATCGACATCGAGATCACGCTCTCGAGTTCCTTGAGCTTGCGGAAAATCACGGTGCGGTGCGCGTAGGGGCAGGCCAGCGAAACATAGAGGTGGTATCGCCCGCGCTCGGCGGCAAAACCGGCCTCAGCCGAGGGGCCGGCGCTGCCATCCGCCGTCACCCAATTGCGGAAGACGGGCTCGGCCGGCACGAAACGGCCGCCGGTCTTGGCGGCGTCATACCATTCGGTGTGCCATACCCCGTCGACAAATACGCCATGCGCCATGCCGTCTCTCCTGCTTTGCGCGAGCATAGCTCAGCCGCGCAGCATTCTATAGGATCAAGCGCCTCAATGGGCGAGGTACTGTGGTGATACAGCCATGAAAGCGATCTACATCGAGCGATTCGGCGGCGCCGACGTCCTCACGTACGGCGACATGCCGGACCCGCAAGCCGGCCCGGGCCAGGTGGTCGTCGACGTGGTGGCGGCAAGCGTCAACGGCGCCGACTGGCGCGTGCGCGCCGGACAGTACGCGCAAGTGAAATTTCCCCTAATCCTGGGTCGGGATTTTTCCGGCACCGTTGCCGCGCGCGGTGAGGGCGTCACCGACTTGGAGCCCGGCGACGCGGTGTTCGGCGTGCTCGAAGCCGGCCGCGAAGGCGCCTACGCCGAGAAGGTGGCGATCACCGCCGCGATCGTCGCCAAAAAGCCGGACGCACTTTCGCACAATGACGCCGCAGCCTTGGCGCTGACCGGGCTGACCGCAATCATCTCCATCGAAACGACATTGAAGCTCAAACGCGGCGAGACCATCCTCATTCAAGGCGGCGCCGGCGGCGTCGCGAGCTTTGCCATTCAGCTTGCCAAGCATATCGGCGCGCGGGTCATCACCACCACGAGCGCGGCAAATATCGATTATGTACGCGGCCTCGGCGCCGATGAAATCATCGACTACAACGCGCAAGATTTTACCGGTGCGGTGAGCGGCTGCGACGCAGTGTTCGACACGGTCGGCGGCGAGGTGGCGCAAAAATCTTTTGCCGTGCTCAAACCGGGCGGGCGCGCCGCCTTTATCGCCTCGGGCATGCAGGCGCCAAAGCCAGACCGCAGCGACGTGGTTTCGCTCCGTCCCGCGGTCGGTCGCGCTCGCGCGCCACTGGAGCGCGTCGCGGAACTAGTCCTGACGGGCGCGGTGCGGCCGCCGGACATAAAGCTCTATCCCTTGGCGCAAGCCGCGGAAGCCCATCGCGTCAGTGAAGGACGGCACTTTCGGGGCAAGCTGGTGTTGCAAGTGCGCTGATCGCGCTCAACGACAAGCATCCAAAAAGATCATGGAGGAGACGATGTCGAACAGCCTCGACGGCTATGCGATTTTGATTACCGGCGGCAGCACCGGCCTTGGGCTGTCGCATGCGCGCATACTCGGCAGCCGCGGCGCCAAAGTGGCGATCACCGATTTTCAGCCGGATAAGCTCGACCGCGCCGTGGCCGAGCTCAAACGTGACGGCATCGACGCGCTGCCGCTCAAGGCCGACAATCGCGTCGCCGGCGAGGTCAAAGCCGCGGTGGCCAAGGCGGAAGCGCAATTCGGCAAGCTCGACGTTCTGGTCAACAACGCCGGCATCACCGGCATGATGGCGCCGATCGAAAATGTCGACGAAACCTTCTTCGATGATCTGTTCGCGACCCATGTGAAGGGTGCGTTCTTCGCCACTCAAGTGGTCGTGCCCGGAATGAAGAAACGCAAGTTCGGCCGCATCATCAACACCGGCTCGACTTTCGCCATGACCGGCTCGCCGGCGATGAGCCACTACACCGGCGCCAAGGGTGCGCTGACCGCGTTGACCCGCGCCTGGGCGATCGAGTTTGCGCCCTTCGGCATCACGGTGAATACGGTCTCGCCCGGCTTTACCGACACGCCGATGACCCGCGCCGACATGACGCCGGAAATATTCGAGGCGATCATCGCCAGCATGGCGCTCAAGCGCCAGGTGTTGCCGCAGGAAGTCTCCTACGCCGTTGCCTGGCTCGCCAGCCGCGAAGCCGATGCGGTGACCGGACAGAACATCAGTCCCAATTGCGGTCAGGCGATTGTCGGAATTTAGTCAGTTTCACATTCCGTATCGACTGTGCGCGATGGGCTGGCGCGCACCTGTGCGCGCCAAAGCCCTTCAACGCCGGCTATTCAACCTTGCCGCCATTGTGCTTGCACTTGGAGCGGAATTTTTTGCGAGCCTTGCCGTGCAGCCCTTTGGCATTGGCTTGATCGGTGCAGGATTTGGCGATGGCTTTCTTGTCGGCGGCACTTGCGTCCGACGACGGAGGACTTACCGCAGGCGCGGTACCTGCCGGCGGCGGATTCTGCGCCAGGGCCGCTCCTGACCCAAGCGTGAGGGCCAAAATTGCAGCGGCAACGACGGTCGTTCGCGTCATCTCTTTTCTCCTCGTTGTATGGCTCAGGCGTCTTGGAATTATCAGGCCTGATGTGTCGCAAGTAAGATAAGCTCAACGAAAATATCGCGTGCCGCTCGCCGGTTCCGCGGGCTGGCGGATCGCCGTTGCGCTGCCTAGATGCATGGCTGCCCAAGAAGCTCCGAAGAAGCCGCCCGAGAACCAGGCGGGTGCCCAAACGGGTGTTTCATGTCCCCCATCGCCCTTGTGCTCAACGTGTTGTGGATGATCTTCGGCGGCATCTGGATGGCCGTCGGCTGGCTGGTCGCGGCGGTGATCATGGCGATCACGCTCATTGGCATTCCTTGGGCGCGGGCGGCCTTCAATATCGCCTCCTATACGCTGTTGCCGTTCGGCCGCAAGGCGGTGTCCCGCGCCGAGTATCTCGGCAAGGAAGACACCGGCACCGGACCACTCGGTTTCCTTGGTAACATCGTGTGGCTCGTGCTGGCCGGCTGGTGGCTGGCGCTTGGCCATCTCATCACTGCCTTCTTGCTCGCCATCACCGTCATCGGCATTCCGTTCGCCTGGGCGCACCTGAAACTTGCCGGCATTGCGCTGTGGCCGATCGGCAAAATGATTGTCGACGCCGACGACACGTCGTTCCGCTATCAGCAGGCGCGGCAAAGCCGCTAGACTGCATCTTTGAACAAGATAACTTTCGCCAAAACAGGATAAACGCTCATGCCGCAATCCATGTCGCATTCTTCCATCCCGGTCTTTGTCACCGGGCTCAACGCGTTGTCCAGCGTTCTCGACAAAGCCGAGGCGTTCGTCGCCGAAAAGAAAATCGATGCCACGCAATTCCTGCATGCGCGGCTCGCGCCGGACATGTTCGACTTCACGCGCCAAGTGCAGGCCGTCACCGATCAGGCGCGCCGCGGTTCCGCTCGCCTCGCCGGCGTCGAGCCGCCGAGCTACGAAGATAATGAGACGAACTTCGCGGCGCTTAAGGCACGGCTGGCGAAGACCGTGGCTTATCTGAAATCGCTCGATGCCAAGGCCATCGACGATTCCGCCGACCGCCGCATCACTATTCCGCTCGGCGGCAATTCCGGGGAGATGACGGGCAGCGATTATCTCAATTATTTCCTGCTGCCGAACTATTATTTCCACCTCACGACCGCTTACGATCTCGCGCGCCATGCCGGCGTGGAGGTCGGTAAGCGCGACTTCCTCGGGGCAATCCCGCTGAAGCTCAAGACCGCTTAGGGGTGGACCCGCAATTCATCCGCGAATTGTTTGCGCCGTTTGGCCCGGTTACGGTCAAGCGCATGTTCGGCGGCGCCGGCATCTGGTCGGACGGCCTCATGCTGGCGCTTGAATTCGACGGCGCGATCTTTATGCGCGTCGACGAAGCAAGCATCCCGGATTTCGAGCGCGAAGGCTCAAAGCCCTTCGTCTATCCGCGGGCAAAGACGCCCGGCAGGGTCGGCCGCGCCTCGCGGTCGTTTTGGCGCCTGCCGGAGCGGCTCTACGATGATCCGGATGAACTTGCGGTGTGGGCGCGCCGCGCCCACACCATTGCCGAGCAGAAGAAATTCAAGCCCCGCAGCGCGATGAAGCGCAAAAGGTCGACGAAAGTTAAAGCGGCGGGTCGGGCTCGCTCGCGCGCTTAAACGCGAGGCTTTCTTCCTCGAGATCGAGCTCGCGCTCGATGCGCCGGCGCGCTTCGTCGGTGATCTTGCCGTCCTGCAGCAGCCGGTAAATGTATTCACGTTCGGCCCCGATCAGATTGGCCCGCAGCTCCGTCGCCGCGGCGAGGGCTTGCTCCCCGTCAGCGTCTTTCGGCACCTGGCCGGCGCGATGGTCGTGGCGCGCACGCAAGAGCGCCAGCACGTCAGGGTCCGCCTGTCCGTCGGCGGCAAGACCATCAAGCCTGGTTTGCGCCGCCTGCAGCGCTTCGACGCGCGCGGTGATTTCGGCATCCTGATCGCGCCGGCGCTCGTCCTCGGCGTCGCGCGGCAGTTTCAGCCAGCGCACGACCGCCGGCAGCATGAGCCCCTCGCCGATTAGCGTCACCACGATGACGCCGAAAGTAATGAACAGGATGAGGTCGCGGCCAGGGAATGGCGCTCCGCCCGCGGTGGTCAGCGGAATGGCGAGCGCCGCGGCCAGCGAAACGACGCCTCGCACGCCGACGAATGACAGGACGAACAGCCATTGCCACGGCGGCACCGGGTCGCGCCGCTTGAGCGCCGGGCTGAGCCAACGCGGCACGTAGGCCGCCGGATAGGTCCACACAAAGCGGGCGGCGATCAGCACGGCAACGACCAGCGGGATGGCGATAGCCAAATCGTGCAGGACGACGGCGCTGGTATCGTCGATCAGCGCCCGCGTTTCCATTCCGGTGATGAGGAAAACAAAGCCTTCGAGCAGATAGACCAGAAAGTCCCAGAAAAAGATGCCCTGCAGCCGGGTCGCGGCAGGAATGAGCAGCGGCCCGTTCCAGCTGACATAGAGGCCGGCGGCAACGGTCGCGAGCACGCCGGAGCCGCCGAGGTGCTGCGGCACCAGAAACGCGGCATACGGCGTCAACAACGACAGCGTGATCTCGACCCGCGGATCGTGAGCCCAGCGGCGCAGCCGCAAGCTGAACCAGCCGATGCCAAGGCCATAAGCGATTTCGCCGACCACAATGAGCGCGAAAGTCCCCGCCGCTTCGCCCACCGAGAAGACGCCGCTGCCGACCGCAGCAACGGCGAACCGGTAAAGAATGAGCGCGGTGGCGTCGTTGGCGAGGCCGTCGCCTTCGAGCACCACGACCAGCCGCCGCGGCAGGCCGAGCTGCCGGACGATGGCGAGCGGCGCTACCACGTCGGTCGGCGCGACAATGGCGCCGAGCACAAAGCCGACTGCCAGCGGCATGCCGACGACGTAATGGCAGGCGACGGCCACCGCCGCGCTTGAGAACAAGACGCAGCCGAAGGCGAACAACGCGATCGGTCGCAGATTGAAGCGAAACTCGCGCCAGCTCATGGCGACGCCGGCCGAATAGATCAGCGGCGGCAGGATGCCGAGCAGCACCAGTTCCGGCGCCAGCGCAATGCGCGGCAGGCCGGGAATGACCGCAAGCGCAATGCCGGCGATGACGAGCAAAATCGACGGCGCGGTGTTGGTGCGTTTGGCGACGACCGCAACCACCACCAGCACGGCGAGTAAGAACAGGATGGTTTGAATGGTCGCCGCCATCGGCTCAACGATGCCGGATAACGCGGCGAGGTCAAGCCTGGGGCTGCTTCGCCGATCACGGCGGGCCGGGGCGTATGGGTAAATCCGCCGCGCGCCCGCGGTTGATCCAGGTCAGCGAAACATAGGCGCCGATGAAGGAACCGAGCGCGGCGAACGCGACATAAGCCGGATTGCCGGTGTAGTTGATCACGATGAAGGCCGAGAGGAGGTACCAGACCGAGCTCCAGCTTGCGGCGCGCACGCGCTGGCGGGCAACGACCGCTGAGGTGAAGAACACGTAAACGGCATCAGTGACGATGGTGGCGCAGAAGACGGCGAGCGCGATGAGCGGATTGAGCGTCACGTTCAAGATGCTGATGGTCACGACATTGGCTCCGTCATTTCGTGTCGATTAACCCTCATCTCGCCCATCGGGGAGACGTCGGCGGCACGGCGATTTTCCTTGATCTTGATCAAAGCGCGGCGCCCCGCATAGCGGTTGCTGGATGCCATGAACACCCAAGATTTCATCGTCGGCAAAAGGCCGAAGCTCGCGGCGCTGATCCAACATCCGAAAGTGGCGTTCGCCGATTACGAGCGCCGGCTGCAATCCTTGCAGGCGACCATGCAATCAATTCAGCAGGCCTATCTCGGCACGCCCGAGCGCGCGGTGGTGGTGCTGGAAGGCTGGGATACCGCCGGCAAAGGCGGCATCGTGCGCCGGCTGGGCTGGGCGTTGGATCCGCGCAGCTTCAGGGTCTATCCGATCGCCGCGCCACGACTGCATGAGCAGGGCCGGCATTATCTGCAGCGCTTCTGGCAAAAGCTCCCCGGTCCCGGGCAGATCGTGGTGTTCGACCGCTCCTGGTACGGGCGGGTCCTCGTCGAACGGGTCGAAAAATTTGCCTCCAAAGCGCGAATGGAAACGCGGCTACGACGAGATCAATCAATTCGAGCGCATGATGGTCGACGACGGCATTCGGCTGGTAAAGTGTTTTCTGCACATCACGCCGGACGAGCAGATCCGCCGCTTCAAAGACCGCGTCGCTAACCCGCTCAAGCGCTGGAAGCTCTCTTACGAGGATTTTCGCAACCGGGCGCGTTGGGCAGACTATGAGGTTGCGATCGAGGACATGTTGGAGAAGACCTCGCTCAAGCAAGCACCGTGGTATCTGGTCCCAACCAACGACAAGCTTTTCGGCCGGCTCCTCGTCTTCACGATTATGGCGGAAATCATGGGCAAAGGGCTGTGCTTAAAGCCACGCCCGCTCGATCCCAAGGTCGCCGCAATGGCGAAAAAGTTGTTCGATCTGAGGGCGACTTGAGCGACGGCGGATGACGCTTTGCTAATCCGAGCCTGCGCTCGCCAATTCGAGCGACGGTCAGCGATGGACCAGCACCGGAATCTTGCAATGGGTGAGCACCTTGACCGTCTCGCTACCGAGGACGAGCGCGGAGATACCGTGGCGGCCGTGTGACGCCATGACGATGAGATCGCAGCCTTTCGACTCCGCAATATCGATGATCGCCTGATAAGGATGCTCACGCTCGACCGCAATCGTCTCGCAGGTGACGCCTGCGGCACGCGCCGATTTCGCGGCGGCGGCAAGGATCGTCTCACCATGCTTGCGCACGCGCGCCTGGTAGCTGGCCGGCGTGTCCTCGATCATCTGCACGTCGGTTGTGAACGTATGAAACGGCGGCAAGACCGTCAGCACGGTGGCTTTGGCGCCGATCCGCGTGGCGAGAGCGATGCCATGCCCGACGGCTTTCCCGGCCAGTTCCGACCCGTCGGTCGGTATCAGGATGTTGGTGTACATTGCCCTCTCCCTGATCGCGTTGTTTTTCAGCGGTCACCCGCCCGAGAGCGGGAGCGATATTTAGTAGGATGATGCTTCATTTGCCGCCACGTGGAGGCACGAGGGGCACTGGAAGACGAACAGTTTCGGAAGCACTCCAAATCTTGGGATCGTACGGAGGCGGTCCATCGCGTGTCCGCAAGTGGCGCAAATTAAAGTCGACAGCTTTTGAGGTGGAAGAGCCATTGTGCGCTCCGCCGCTTCTGATGAAGTGATCATCAGAAGCAATGAGAACAGACGATCTGGAAAAGCTGCTGTATGCCAGCGCCTTGTATCTGGGGTGCCGGGAGCAAAGCACAATGAGGAATCGAGCAAATAACCCGCGCGCAGCGACCTCATCAAGGCGCGAAAACCGGGAGACGGGTGGGTTTCGTTTCACTTAAACGCTGCGAATGCACGTCATCGCCGCGCTTCACTGCGGCGAAGCGAGGCCCCGTGGCTCGACCCGCCCACACGTCCGGACCGGCGGCGGGCGGCCGAGGAGCCAGCCAGCCAATGCATAAGGCTGCCGGCGCGCAACAGCGGTAGAACATCTTCCGCCGGCATCGGGGCGGCAAAATAAAAGCCTTGCGCCTGCCGGCATCCCCAGGCGTGCAGCAATCGAACCTGGTCCGCCGTTTCCACGCCTTCGGCAATGACGCCGATTCCCAGCTCGCGCGCCAAACCGATTGCGGCTTTGACGATCGCCGTGTCGTTGGGCTCGATGCCGATATCCTTGACGAATTCCTGCGCAATTTTGATCCGGTCGACCGGGAAGCGGCGAAGGTAAAGCAGCGAGGAATAACCCGTGCCGAAATCGTCGATCGCGATCCGCAGCCCCCGCGCGCGCAGACGCTCGATGACGTTGTCGTGCCCGCTCGAGGTCCCCATCAGCGCGGTCTCCGTCACCTCGATCTCCAGCGAACCCGGCGATAGTCCGGTCTCGGCGAGCGCCATCTCGATCTCGGTTTCCAGCGCGCCTAGCGCCTTGAACTGCAGCGCTGATACATTGATCGACAGTGGCGGCAGCGTGACGCCGGCTTGCACCCATTGCCGGGCCTGCCGACAGGCGGCGCGCAAAACCCAGTTTCCGAGTATGACGATCAGACCGCTGCGCTCCGCGACATGCAAGGACTCGTCGGGCGAGAGCACGCCCCGCGTCGGATGCTTCCAGCGCACCAGCGCTTCCAGGCCGACGATCTGACTGGTCTCCATATCCGCCTGGGGCTGATACATCAGGAACAACTGGCCGGCCGCGATCCCTGCCTGCAGTTCGGACGTCAGCGCCACGCGTTTACGCACCTCCTCGTCCATCGCCGCGGTGAAGAACCGATAGGTGTGCCGGCTATCCGACTTCGCCCGATAAAGCGCGACGTCCGCATGCGCGAGAAGCGTTTCGGCATCCGGATCTTCCGGCTCATAGGTGGCGATGCCGATGCTGACCCCGGAATGGATCTGATTGCCGTCGAGCACAAACGGCTCGGCCATGATTTGCAACAGCTTATCCGCCAGCGCGCCGGCATCCGCCGGATCGCCGACGTCCGCCATGAGCAGTGCGAATTCATCACCGCCAAATCGCGCCGCGGTGTCGATCTTTCTCACGTTCGCCTGCAGCCGTTCGGCGACCGCTTGCAGCAACCGGTCCCCGATCGGGTGTCCCAGCGTGTCGTTAACGTCCTTGAAATGATCGAGATCGAGATAAAGAATTGCGAAACCGCTGTCGCCGCGATGCGCGCGCGCGATGGCGCGCGTCACCTCGGCGACGAAGACCCCGCGGTTGGCCAATCCGGTGAGGAGGTCGAACTGCGCCATTCGCATGAGCTGACCTTCGGCTTCCTTGCGTCGCGAAATTTCGCGGGCGGTCGAAAGCAGGAAATCGCGCCCGCCGAACGTCGCCCGGCGAATCGATAGTTCGACCCATAACAGCCGGCCGTCCTTTGTCTTGCTGCGCCAATCGAAGACTTGCGGCGTCCCGGATCGTGCCTTCTTCATCTCCGCCAATAGCGCCTCGCCCGTGTATGGCGGTTCGTTCTGCGAAAGATCGCCGACTTTCATCTTCAGCAGCTCGTCGCGGGTATAGCCCAGCATCTCGCACGCGCGCTGATTAATCTCGACAAACGCCCCGGTTTCCCAGTCGTGCAAAATTATGAGATCGCTGACCGAATCAAAAATGGTGCGGAAGCGCTCCTCGCTTTGCTGCAATGCCAATTGGGTCTGCTTCAAATCGCTGATGTCTAAGACCATGCCGATCAGGCCGGTCACCTGCCCCGAATCGGAATGGAATGGGAAGAAGCTCGCCAGCCAATGACGCGGCACGCCGGGCGCTGCAGGGTTACGCCGTGTATTTCCACGTTCAGCACGGGCTCGCCACGCTCGTAGACCGGGCGGTAAAATTCCAGGACTTCGTCCGCAACTTCGGGGATCACCTCGCGCAGCGTTTTTCCGATATGCGCGCTGACCGGTAGTCCGTTGATCTCCGCCATGTGCTCATTGATACGCACGAAACGATGGTTGACATCCATCAAACAAAGTCCGACCGGCGCGTAGCGATAAATCTGCTCGATTTCGCTGAGTACCGCCTTGCTCTTGGCGGCCGAGACCTGCAGTTCGCGATGACTCGCGGCCTGCTCCAATCGCAGCCGCACGGCCGCCACGATCCAGCTGTTGATGTAGCGGCCCATCAACGCGACAACCGCGACATAGGCCGCCAGCATCAGGCCCATCGCCACAGAGACGCGGTCGCCTTTCGCCAAATAACAAACGACTTGCGGAACGACGGCGGGCAGCGCGTAACTGAAAAAGGCGGGTAAATAAGCCGATTGCTGGAAAACCGCGCCGACCGTCATGCCGCCGAGCACGAATGTGACGACGACGTGAGCGACCGGATCCGGCGACACAAAGACCACCGATCCGGCGAGACCCCAAAGGAACCCCGTCACAGCGGCACCGATCGTGAATCGCCTGGCCCAAGCGATCTCATGCCCGCTTTCGTGCAGTTGCCGCAGATAACGTGCCCGATCGATAAAACGCACGGTCACGACAACGCAGATCAGAGCGATCCAAAGGTGGAGAATCCACGCCGGATACGCCGGCCATAGCACCACGGTAAGGATCGCTGCGTTGATCGGGTTGGCAAGCATGATCGCGGGCGCGCGATAAAGCGCGTCGATCTGCTCAGCGCGAACTGTCTGCTGCATCGGAGACCATTCGCAGGAGTTTAAGTCGCGGCCGAGAAGGGCTCGGTTGCGCATGCCATTCGCGCCAACTTCGCGCGTGCCGCCCGACCAGGTTGTCGCAGCGGATAACGCAAAGCGCCAGCCGAGTCGGCGGCTCGCTTGAATATGGCAAGATGGACGTTAAGTTTTGTAGCGCAGCGATCCGCCGTGCTTTACGAAAATTATCATAAAACAAAACCAAATTTGCCGAGCGGCGTACCGTTAAGAGGCGCAACCGAACCTGAGGAGACCACATGGCGAAAATCGAGGAGAGGGAACTCGAAGGACACCGTGATCAGATTATCGCCGATGTGAAAAAACTGGTCGAAAAATATCGCCGCGATATTCGATTGGGACGTACCGGACATCGACCAAGCCGCCGCGGATAAGCTTATCCTGACGGAGGTGCGCAAGGCCTTGGACGAGATCGAGCGGAAATTGTTTGGGTTGAATCACGTCAAAGACGTTTAGAAAAGCTGCGGGTCGACGTCCATTTTTCCGTCATTCCGGGCGCGGCGGCACGCCTCGAGCGCGGAATCCATAACCACGGGAGGCGTCGAGACCGCCAAATCAGTCGGTCCAAACAACGACGTAGCGGCCTTGTTTGTCCTTGAAACGGCCGACGATGATGAAAATGAAATCGACCAGCGTCCAGATACCCAATCCGCCCAACGTGAATATTTGCAGTATCCCGGTTCCGATCTTACCGACATAGAACCGGTGCGCGCCGAATATGCCGAAGAACCAGCACAGCAATAGCGCTACGAGCCGAAGCTTGGGACTAGCGCCCGGAGGCAAAACTTTGACGCCAGTGGGCGCGCCGCAATGCGGGCATGTTGGCGCCAAGCTTGAAATGATCTGGCCGCAGCTGCTGCAAAACTGCTGGTTGGCGCCGAGTGCCGGCATTGCTTGAGACATCGTGCGACCTCAGACCCGTCGTGTCAGCATGAACCGCGCGGCGCCGGGCGGCAAGCCGGCGGGTTTATAAACCCCGATTTCGCTGCTGCTCAATCCGCGGTACGCTTGCTTGCTTACTGCCAGGAAAGACTATGACCAGCGACAGCAAAAAGACTAAACCCGACCCGGCGCCGAAAAAAGACGCCGCTCCGAAAGTCGAGAGCCCCGCGGCGAAAGAAGCGCCCAAACCCGAAGGCGGCGAGACACCGGCGCCCGCACCTTCCAGCTACAGCCGGGGCGAAGGCCAGAAACCCGTCACCGCGGCCTACAAGGAAAATTGGAATGCGATCTTTGCGAGCAAGAAGCCGAAGAAGAGCGTGAAGAGGAAAAGGCGATGATGAGCGGCGGAGCGGGCACGTATTGCTCGCGACCTCTCCCCATCGAGGAGAGGTGATTCTACAAAAAGCTCTGGGGATCGACGTCGATTTCTAGCTTGATCGAGCCGTGCCTTTTCGGCGCCTGCGAAAGCCACTCGCGCAGATAAGCCGACAGGTCGAAAGTGCGCGGCGCCTTGACCAACAACCGCAGCCGATGGCGGCCCCGCACCAGAGCGAGCGGCGCGTCGGCCGGGCCGAGGACGCGCACGTCTTCGAGAGGCGGCGCGGCGCGCGCCAAAGCGCGGGCAAAGCTTTGCGCCTCGTGGCGGTCGGGGCCGGAGACGACGAGGCTTGCGAGCCTCCCGAACGGCGGATAGCCGGCCTGTTCGCGCATCTCGATCTCGGCCTGGTAGAAGGCGTCGCGATCCTGCGCGATCAGCGCGCGCATCACCGGATGCTCGGGCTGGTGGGTCTGCAGATAACCGCGGCCGATGCCGGCGTCGCGGCCGGCGCGGCCGACCACCTGATGCAGGAGCTGAAAGGTGCGCTCGGCGGCGCGCGGGTCACCGTTCGACAGGCCGAGATCGGCATCGACGATGCCGACCAGATTGAGTTTCGGGAAATGATGGCCTTTGGCCACCAGCTGCGTCCCGATGACGATGTCGAATTTGCCGGCGGCCACATCGTCGAGCTCTTCGCGCAGCCGCTCGACGGTGGCGACCAGATCGGAGGACAGCACGAGGATGCGCGCGGCCGGAAACAATGCGCGCACTTCCTCCTCCAGCCGCTCGACACCCGGGCCGATGGCGACGAAGGAATCCGCCGCCTGGCATTGCGGGCAGTTCGCCGGGTGCGGCATGCCGAAGCCGCAATGGTGGCAGACGAGCTGCCGGCGGAAGCGGTGATCGACCAGCCAGGCGTCGCAGTTCGGGCAGGAGAAGCGGAAGCCGCAGGCGCGGCACAACGTCAGCGGCGCGTAGCCGCGGCGATTGAGGAAGAACAAAGCCTGCTCACCGCGTTCGAGGGCGATCTTGACGGCTTCCGCAAGCGGCGGGGCGATGAAGCGGCCGGGCGGCGGGCGGTCGCGGCGCAGATCGATCGCTTCCACCGCCGGCATGCGCTGCCCACCGAAGCGCTCGGGTAATGTCAGCCGCTTGTAGCGGCCGCGCCGGGCGTTGACTTCGGTCTCCAGCGACGGCGTTGCCGACGACAGCACCACCGGGATGCGGGCGATATGGCCGCGCACCACCGCCATGTCGCGGGCGTGATAGTGCACGCCGTCTTCCTGCTTGTAGGCCTGGTCGTGCTCTTCATCGACCACGATAAGCCCGAGATCGGCATAGGGCAGAAACAGCGCCGAGCGCGCGCCGACGACGACCGAAACTTCGCCGTCGGCGACCGCCCGCCAGGTGCGCGCGCGTTTGCGCGGCGACAATTCCGAATGCCACTCCGCCGGCCGCACGCCGAAACGTGCGGCGAAGCGGTCGAGGAATTGTGCGGTCAGCGCGATCTCCGGCATCAGGATCAGGCTCTGCCGGCCGCGGCGGATCGCTTCGGCGACCGCTTCAAAATAAACTTCGGTCTTGCCGGAGCCGGTGACGCCGTCGAGCAGCGTCACCGAGAAGCCGCCGCGCGCGGCGGTCCTTTTCAGCTCCGCGGCGGCGGCGCTCTGATCGTAAGAGAACTCGGTCGTGGCAAAATCCGGATCGGGCTTTTCGGCGACCGGCTCGGGCGGCAGTACCAGCGTCTCGATGGTGCCCTCGTCGATCAGACCGTCGATGACGCCTGCGCTGACGCCGGCTTCCTTCGCAGCGTCGCTCTTGCCGCGCACCATGCCGTCGGCGAGGAGCGCGAGTACGCGCGAGCGGGCCGCGGTGAGCCGCGGCGGCGGCGCGCCGGAGAGCCGCACGCCGGTGCGCTCGCGCGCCGGGCCCAAATGCTCGCCCATGCGCAGGCACATGCGCAGCACCATGCCGCGCGAGCTCAAGGTGTAGTTCGCGACCCAATCGACGAAGGCGCGCAGCTCATCCTTGAGGGGTGGGATGTCGAGTTTTTCCTCGACGTCTTTGAGCCGGTTATCCAGCCGCGGATTGGGCTTTGGATTTTCCGCCCACACCACCGCGGTCGCCTCGCGGGCGCCAAGCGGCACGTTGACGATGTCGCCGGGAGCTAGCGTGAGCGCCTCCGGCACGCGGTAGGAATAGGCCCGGTCGAGCGCGACCGGGACGAGGACATCGACAACGCGTTTGGGCATAGGCTTTTTAGTGGCGCATGATCTTTTCGGAAAACCGGCGTCCACTTTTCCGGATCATGCTCAGGTTGTGCCGATTCCACTCCATTTAGGAAGGGGAAAGGCCTGGGATTTAGTGTGCCGCCATGCGGTCTGACACCCCCCAAGCCATTTCGGCGGTCGCCCCCAAAGTCGCGGCAGAGCTCGGGAACTGGCTTCGCCACCTCGGCGACGAGCGGCGCTATTCGCCGAAAACGCTGGAGGCCTACCGGCGCGATGTCGGCCAATTCCTCAATTTCCTCACGGGTCATTTGGGCGGCGCGGCGACGCTAAAGGACCTTGCCGCACTCACGCCCGCGGACGTGCGCGCCTTCCTCGCGGCGCGGCGCGGCGAGGGCGTCGGCAGCCGTTCGCTGATGCGCGGGCTCGCCGGCATACGCGGCTTTGCCCGCTATCTGGAAAAGAACGGCAAAGGCAAAGTCGGCGCGCTCACCGCCGTGCGTACGCCGAAGATCGGCACGACCCTGCCGCGGCCGTTGCCTATCGCCGCGGCGCGGCGCCTTGCCGAAGTCGATATTGCGGGCGACGGGCATGAACCATGGATCGCCGCGCGTGATGCTGCGGTGCTCACGCTGCTTTATGGCTCGGGCTTGCGCATCTCGGAAGCGCTCGGGCTCAAACGCGGCGACGTTGACGGCGCCCGCGACGCCATCACGGTGATGGGTAAAGGCCGTAAGCAGCGCATGGTGCCGGTGCTCGCACAGGTCCAAAAACTCATGGCCGATTATGTCGCGCTCTGCCCTTACGATCTCCCGGCAGATAGGCCGCTGTTTGTCAGCGCCAAGGGCGGGCCGCTGTCGCCGCGTGTGGTTCAGCTCGCGATGGCGCGGCTGCGCGGCGCGCTCGGCCTGCCGGAGACGGCGACGCCGCATGCGTTGCGGCATTCCTTCGCCACGCATCTTTTGGCGCGCGGCGGCGATCTGCGCGCCATCCAGGAGCTTCTCGGCCACGCGTCGCTGTCCACGACGCAGATCTACACCGAAGTCGACGCCGAGCGGCTGATCGAGGCCTATCGCAGCGCCCATCCGCGCGCTTGAAACCGTCCAGCACGTATGGAAGGACGGGCGATGAGGATGGGCAGAACTTTGGAGCGGCGATGATGTCCCGCGGCAAGGCGGAGCGGAAAGCGGCGCAAAAGGCGCGGCTGTCGGCGGCGTTGCGCGAAAACCTCAAACGCCGCAAGGCGCAGGTGCGCGCCCGCACAGGCGGCGAGCTCGATACCGCCGGCCCTGTCAACGCCCAAAGTGCGCCGCAAACTCCAGACTTTCGCCGCAATCGGGGCAGCGAGTAGAGATTGGCCGGCCAGCGACGGCCGCCGGGGGCAGATGGATCGAATTCGCATTCAAGGCGGCCGCCGGCTGAGCGGCACCATACCGATCTCGGGAGCAAAAAACGCCGCGCTCCCATTGATGATCGCGAGCCTCCTGACCAACCAGACGCTCACGCTCGACAACCTGCCGCGGCTCGCCGACGTGGCGCTGCTGCAGCGCATCCTCGGCAACCATGGCGTCGACGTCACCGTCGGCGGCAAACGGGCCGGCGAGACCGCCGACAACGGCCAGACGCTGCATATTTCCGCGGCCAACATCGTCGATACCACCGCGCCCTATGAGCTGGTTTCCAGAATGCGGGCAAGCTTTTGGGTGCTGGCGCCGCTCCTTGCGCGTATGGGGCAGGCGCGGGTGTCGCTGCCGGGAGGCTGCGCCATCGGCACGCGGCCGGTCGACCTCCTGATCATGGCCATGGAGCGACTCGGCGCGCAGATCGACATCGATGCTGGCTACGTCGTGGCGCGCGCGCCGCACGGGCTCAAGGGCGGCGAAATCTCGTTTCCCAAAGTCACAGTCGGCGGCACCCACACCGCGATCATGGCGGCGAGCCTCGCCCACGGCACGACCGTCATCGAGAATGCGGCGCGCGAGCCGGAAATCGGCGACGTCGCCGATTGCCTTAACAAAATGGGTGCGCGCATTTCCGGCGCCGGCACGACGCGCATTGTCATCGAAGGTGTCGCCAAGCTCGGACCCGCGCGGCACAGCGTATTGCCCGACCGCATCGAGACCGGCACTTATGCCATGGCCGTCGCCATCGCCGGCGGCGACATCCTGTTACAGAACGCGCGTCCGGAATTGCTGCAAGCCGCGCTCGACGTGCTGGCAGCGACCGGCGTCAGCGTCACGCCGACCAACCAGGGCATCCGCATCGCCCGCAACGCCAGCTATCTCGAACCGGTCGAAGTGACGACGGCGCCCTTCCCGGCTTTCCCGACCGACCTGCAGGCGCAATTGATGGCGCTGATGACGCGCGCGCGCGGTACGTCGCACATTGTCGAGACGGTGTTCGAAAATCGCTTCATGCACGTGCAGGAGCTGGTGCGGCTGGGCGCGCGCATCCAGCTCGAAGGTGAGCGCGCGACCATCGAAGGCGTCGAACGGCTCAAGGGCGCGCCGGTCATGGCGACCGATCTGCGCGCCTCGGTGTCGCTGGTGATCGCGGGGCTCGCCGCGGAAGGCGAGACCATCATCAACCGCGTCTATCACCTCGACCGCGGCTTCGAGCGGCTGGAAGACAAGCTCATCCGCTGCGGTGCGGCGATCGAGCGGCTGTCAGGATAAGGCTCCCGCCAACCAAGTAGCAAAGCGGCGTCAGATCGCTTATCTCTAGGCGGAACCATAAGAAAAGCCCCTGAAACGCCCTTTTGAAACGCCCTTGGAGTTCCGCATGGCTACCGACCCGATCTCGCTCGTCGACCGCGCCGGTCTCGACCGGCCGCGCCTTGCCAAGATCATTTCCCGCGGTCTTGACGGCGCCGACGACGGCGAACTGTTTCTCGAATACCGCCAGGCCGAGATGCTGGTGTTCGACAATGGCCGGCTCAAACAGGCGACCTATGACACTTCGCAAGGGTTCGGCTTGCGCGCGGTCAAGGACGAGGCGGTAGGCTACGCCCATGCCTCCGACGTCTCCGAAGCGGCGATCGCGCGGGCCGCGGACGCGGTGCGGGCCGTCAAAGGCGGCTATAGCGGTAACTATGCCGGGGCGCCGCCGCGCACCAATTCAAAGCTTTACGGCGACGAAAGTCCGCTCGGCAGCCCCGCATTCGACGCCAAGGCGCGGCTTCTGGAAGTTATCGACGCCTATGCCCGCGCCAAGGATCCGCGGGTGCGGCAGGTTTCGGTGAGCCTGGGCGCCACTTGGCAAGCCGTGGAGATAGTCCGCGCAGACGGCGAGACCTATCGCGACGTCCGTCCGTTGGTGCGGGTCAATGTTTCGGTCGTGGTCGGCGATGGCGACCGGCAGGAAACCGGCAGCGCCGGCTATGGCGGCCGCGAGGGCTACGAGGGCTTCATTGTCACCGACCGATGGCAACACGCCGTCGACGACGCGGTGCGTCAGGCCCTAGTCAACCTGCAAGCGGTGCCGGCGCCGGCGGGCGAGATGGACGTGGTGCTCGGGCCGGGTTGGCCCGGCGTCATGCTGCATGAGGCGGTCGGCCACGGCCTCGAGGGCGATTTCAATCGTAAAAAGACATCGGCGTTTGCCGGACTGATGGGCCAGCGCGTCGCCGCCAAGGGCGTCACCGTGGTCGACGACGGCACCATTGCACTGCGCCGCGGCTCGCTGTCCATCGACGACGAAGGCACGCCGACCAATCGCACCGTGCTCATCGATGACGGCATCCTGGTTGGCTACATGCAGGACCGGCAGAACGCCCGCCTGATGGGGATGGCGCCGACCGGCAACGGCCGCCGCGAAAGCTTTGCGCATGTGCCAATGCCGCGCATGACCAACACCTACATGCTCGCCGGCACGCGCCCGTCCGAGGAAATCATCGCGTCGGTGAAGAACGGGGTCTACGCCGTGCATTTCGGCGGCGGCCAGGTGGACATCACGTCCGGCAAATACGTCTTCGAATGCACCGAGGCCTATCGCATCGAGAACGGCAAGCAGGGCGCACCGATCAAGGGCGCGATGCTGATCGGCAACGGGCCGACCGACCTCAATCGCATCTCCATGGTCGGCGACGATCTCAAGCTCGACGACGGCATCGGCACCTGCGGCAAGAACGGCCAGGGAGTCCCGGTCGGCGTCGGCCAGCCGACATTGCGCATGGAACGCATCACCGTCGGCGGCACTGGCGGCTAAAACAAAACTCGAATCTGGCTAGCGCACTACGCCCGAAATGCAGCACGGCCGGTGGCGCGGCGGCTTGACGACATCTTTCAGGTAACAGCGCGGAGCGGTTGAGCCGTAACCGGGCCGCCGATAGGTCCAGGCGCGGCAGCGTTGTTCGCCCTTGCAGGTGCCGGCGCAGGCTTTGGCTTGCGGATCGGCCGGTGTCTCGAAGGAGCGGTAGTCCCCGCCGCCGCGATCGGTCGAAAACTCGACCTCGCCGAGCCGCGGCTCGAGAACGCCGCCGCCGCGGACCCCGGACACACAGCATGTGGCTGGCACGCGCGCCACCACGTCGCGCTTGAGCCAGCACATCGCCGGCTCGCCCGACCCGGACGGGTAGGAGAAGCTCCACGACCGGCAGTTTTTGTCGTGCTCACAGCGCGTCGCACAAACGGCGGGATCGCCGTTTGTGACGGGCGCGCTGGCATAATCCCCTCCCGGCCGGTCGAAGCCCGATTGGGCGAGGGCGGAAAGCGCCAAGCCGGCGGAAGCGGCGAACACAAGGGCGGCAAAGCTCAAGGTGAGTGCGCGCATACGCCCCTCGCGCGTTGATCTTGCGACGTCCCCCGACACAGAAGACCGCCGTTGCCGGCGAAATACCAGAAGAATCTAAAGCAGCCTGCGCGACGGCGGGCTGCGCACACCTAGCGAAAGTGCTTGGAAAGCTTGAGCCCCTGCGCCTGGTAATTCGAACCGATGCCGGCGCCATAGAGATGATCGGGCCGCGCCAGCATCCTCTCGTAGACCAGGCGGCCGACGATCTGGCCGTGTTCGAGAATAAACGGCACTTCACGCGAGCGGACTTCCAGAACCGCGCGGGCGCCAAGGCCTCCGGCGCCGGCGTAACCAAAGCCCGGATCGAAGAAGCCGGCATAGTGGACGCGGAATTCGCCGACCAGCGGATCGAACGGCACCATTTCCGCGGCATAATCGGGCGGCACCTGCACGGCCTCGGTCGATGCGAGAATATAGAACTCATCGGGATCGAGGATCAGGCTGCCGTCGGCGCGCGCGGCTATCGGCTCCCAGAAATCGGCGACGTCGTAGGCGGCGCGGCGCTCGACCTCGATGACCGCCGTATGGCGCTTGGCGCGATAGCCGACGATGCCCTCGCCGTTTCCGGCTGACGCGCCGGACAGGTCGACGCTGACCGCGACGCCCTCGCCCATAACCGCTTCGGCGCGATCGACCAGCCGCTCGCGCGCATGCAGCGTCCGCAGTGCCTCACCGTCGAGCGCGGCCTCGCCGTGGCGAAAGCGGATCTGCGACAGGCGCGATCCTTCGCGCACCAGGACCGGAAAAGTCTTTGGACTGATCTCGGCGTAAAGCGGCCCGTGATATCCCGCTTCGACGCGGTCAAAGCCGCGTGTCTCGTCGGCGATCACGCGGGTGAACACGTCGAGACGGCCGGTCGAACTTTTCGGATTGCTGGCGGCGGCAATGTTGCTCGGCAGCGCCAGGCTTTCGATCAGCGGAACGATGTAGACGCAACCGGTCTCCAGCACCGCGCCGCCGGTAAGCGCGAACTCATGCAGTTTCAGCTCGCCGATGCGGCGCGCGACGGCGGTGCCGGGGCCGGGCAAAAAACTCGCGCGCACCCGATACGCGATGGCGCCTAGGCGCAGGTCGAGACTGGCCGGCTGAATTTGGTCCTCGGCGAACGGCCGCGTGGGCACGATCCCCCCGTCATGCGCCAAGGCGGCGATCATACGGTCGGGAAGAATGCCCCGTTCGGACGGCGTCAACGACAGCGGCACGCGAATTCCACAGGCGGCCCACCGCGCAGAGCGGTGGTGGGTTATTTTGGTGCAACCGATCTAACCCGATGACCGGCTTGACGGAAAGACGCGCGCGGCGTAAGAGCGACTTTATCCCGTGGTCATTTGAGCCGGCCGGCTTGCAGCCACGTAAAACAAATAGCTAAAAGGCCGGGGACGCTTGAGCCCGGCCCGAGGATTGATCCTCCCGGCCGGGTTTTGTTTTTGGCCAAGGAGGGCCACATGACTGCGTCCGCGCCTGATCGATACCGCCCCGAAACGCGTCTGGTCCATTCGGGTACGCTGCGTTCGCAATTCGGCGAGACGTCGGAAGCGCTGTTTCTCACCCAGGGCTACGTCTACGACAACGCCGCCCAGGCCGAGCGCCGGTTCAAGAACGAAGAGCCGGGCTTCCAATATTCACGCTTCGCCAATCCGACAGTCGCGATGTTCGAGCGCCGCATGGCGGCGTTCGAGGGCGCCGAAGCGGCGCGCGCGACCGCAACCGGCATGGCGGCGGTCACGCTCGCCATCACCGGGCAACTGAAGGCCGGCGATCACGTCGTGGCTGCCAAGGCGCTGTTCGGCTCCTGCCGCTATATCGTCGAGGATTATCTGCCGCGCTTCGGCGTTTCTTCGACGCTGGTCGACGGCACCGATCTCGATCAATGGCGCGACGCGATGCGCCCGAATACCAAGACCTTCTTTATCGAAACGCCGACCAATCCGACACTCGACATCATCGACATCGCCGCGGTCGCGGCGATCGCGCATGAGAAAGGCGCGACGCTGGTGGTCGACAATGTCTTCGCCACGCCGATTTTCCAATCGCCGCTCGCGCTTGGTGCCGACTGCGTGGTCTACTCGGCGACCAAACACATCGACGGCCAGGGGCGCTGTCTCGGCGGCATCATCCTGGCGTCGGAAGAGTTCATTCAAAAACACATCCACGTCCTGTTGCGCCAGACCGGGCCGTCGCTCTCCCCGTTCAATGCCTGGGTGCTGCTTAAGGGGCTGGAAACATTACCGGTGCGGGTGCGGCAGCAGACCGACAACGCCGGCAAGCTTGCGGCCGCGCTCGATAAGCACCCCAAAATCACGCGCCTGATCTATCCGGGGCGGTCGGACCATCCGCAAGCCAAGGTGGCGAAGAAGCAGATGCGCGGTGGCTCGACCCTCGTCGCCTTCGACATCGCAGGCGGCAAGAAGGCGGCGTTCCGCTTCCAGGATGGGCTCAAGCTCATCCGCATCAGCAACAATCTCGGCGACGCCAAGAGCCTCATCACCCATCCGGCGACGACCACACATCAGCGGCTCACGCCGGCGCAGCGCGCCGAACTCGGCATCGGCGATGGCTTGGTGCGGGTGTCGGTCGGACTTGAGCATGCCGACGACATCATCGAGGACGTGCTGACCGCCTTGCAGGACGTTTAGCGCATGATCCGGAAAAGTGGATACCGGTTTTCCGAATAGGATCATGCGCCAACGAAGAACCTAGCTTGCGTCAGGCTTGGCGCGGTCAATGCCCGGGACGCGCCGCCGCCGAGGCGACCGGCCGGGTCGCCGCTTCGCCGATCGCCGAGGCAAGGAGCTTCGCCACGCAGGCATAACTCCAGTCGTTCTGGTGCAGCTGGTCCGGCGCGACGAAATCCTCGAACGGAATATGCAGTGCCTCGTGCCAATTGCGCATCAGCGCGAAGCGGCCGAATAGATCGACGCTCTCTTGCTTCGCCGTCAGCGCGATCTGGTCTTCCATGCTGGCGGTTTCGGATTTCTCCAGCACCTTCGGGGCATATTGCATATCGATCAGCACGATGTCGGCGCCGATTGTTTTCAGCTGCTCGATCCCTTGGTGCAGCAGCGCCGAATGCTGATCGAGCGGATGGTCGCGCAACACCGAATTGGTGCCGACCTGCCAGAGCACGAGATCCGGCTGCACAGCGACGACGTCGGTCGCGAAGCGCGCCAGCATTTGCGCCGTCACCTCGCCGTTGATGCCGCGGTTGAGCACGGTGACGTCGTGCCCGGGAAAGCGCTGCGTCAGCTCGACCGCCAGACGGCTCGGATAGTTCGCCGCCGGCGAACTGGCACCGGCGCCGGCCGTCGACGATGAGCCGATGGCGACGATGGTGAGCGGTTCGCCGCCGGCGATGCGCCGCGCCGTCCGCTGCAATGGATAGTTGAGATGCGCCAGTCCGGCCGGGCCGCTGCAAACCGGCGCGGAAGCCGCCGGTGCCGTGACCGCTGGCGCGGCCGCCGCGGCGGCGACCGCCGCCGGGGCCGGATGGATGCCGACGAGCGGCGCCAGCGCGGGAGCGACGAACGCAACAACAAACATCACTGCCGCGAAGGGCGCGGCGCGGTCAAGCGGTGATTTGTTGTTGCAAGACATCAACGCGTCGTTTGCATTTTGTCGGCGTCTAAATGCGCGGCATCAATGATCTGGGCCGCCAAGGCTCGGCCAATGCATTCATGAACATGCCGGGCCATAGCATATCCGGTGGTGGCCGCATAGAGGTCGAAGGTACCCTCATCGCTCCAGTAGCGCATGATGGCTAACCGGTCGAACAGCACGACGCCGCGCTGCTCGGCCACCCAATGCATGACGTCGGCAAAGGGGGCGACGCTAAGCATCGATTCCGTGCGCGGGCTGTATTGCATGTTCATCATCAGCGCGTCGGCATTGCCGGCAGCGATCGCATCGAGGCCTTGATCGAGGCTGACGCGGAAATCTTCCGGTTCGACACCGCGCAGCGCGTCGACCGTGCCCGCCTGCCAGATCGCCAGTGCCGGCCGGTCCTCGGCGAGAACCTTCGGCAGGTCCGCGGCCATTTCGGCGGTGGTTTGCCCAGATGCGATATGCGCCGTCACCTTGATATCGTTGCCGGGCAACCGCTCCCGCAGTGTCTGTTCGAGCTGCGCGGGATACGAAAAGCGCGCGCCGTCCGGGCCGGACAACGCAGAGGAGCGCGATCCGATCACGCTGACATCAAGGCGATGGTGATCCTTGATCGCGCTGGTGACGCGGTTGAGATTGCTCTGCGCGGGTATGAGCCATTCCGGCACATCGCAGTCCGATTGCGGCTCCGCCGCTGCTATAGCGGCGCCGACGAGCACGATCGAAGCCAGAATACCGGTGATGACCCTCATGCCTCGCCTCCCGCGAGGTCGGCGTCCGGAGGTTTGACGCGCGATCGGGGGTTGCGCCCCTCCATAGTCTTGTACCACGAGATCAGGTAGGCGGTAGCGACCATCAAGATAATGCCTAACACACTGACGGCGGTCTGCAGCAACGGGCCGCCGGACGTCTCGGCAATGATGAATTGCCCGGCAAAGGCGAGAAACACGCCGAGGCAGAAGATTTCGAGCGAGTGCTGACCGCAGACGATGGCGGGCCGCAGGATCGGCGATCTCAAGCCCGGCCAATCGCGCGGCACGAAGCGGACGGTCACTGCCGCCAGCGCGAGGAAATGCGCAAACCGCAGCACGTCGAGATTGGTCTTGTCGATCGGATACATCCAGTCCGCCAGCCAGGTCGGCACGAAGCGCTCAAGCGATTCAACGTGCCAGGTCAGCGTGATGGCAAATGCGAACAGCAGATAGGCGATGGCGACAACGAGCACGGCGCGCGACTGCATGACATGGCGCAGCCGGTGCGCCCCGCCGAGCGCGCACCAGGCGCCGAAGACGAACAACAATTGCCAGGCAAATGGATTGAAGAACCAGACGCCGTTCGGGTAGGCGGGCAGATTGAAATCGAGCTTCCAGGCGAGCGCATAGACGACGGCGGATCCGGCCAGCGCCAGATTGGGCGCCCGCAGCAACAGATAGAGCATGGGAGGAAACAACAACAGCAGCACGATGTAGAGCGGCAACACGTCCATGTTGACCGGCTTGAACTTCAACAACAGCGCCTGGAAAATCGTCACGTCGGGCTGCTTGAGGAAGTCGAGAATATTCATTTCCTCGGCGTAGAGCGGGTTTTCGAAGGTCGCCGCAACGTAGGCGATTTCCGCCATGAAAATCGTAAACAGAAAGATGTGTGCGACATAAATCTGCCAGGCGCGGCGCAGGATGCGTGCGCTGGCGAGCACGAAGCCGCGCTCGCCCATAGTGCGGCCGTAGACGAAGGCGGCGGTATAGCCGGAAATGAAGATGAAGATCTCGGTGGCGTCGCTGAACCCATAGTTACGGATGGTGATCCAACTGACGATGTTTTCGGGGATGTGATCGAGGAAAATCAGCCACAGCGCCAGGCCGCGGAACAAATCGAGCCGCAGATCACGTTCGGCCGCACCTAAGTGCACCGCGGAGGGCTGGGACGCCGAGGACTGGGCTGCCAAAGACTGGGCGGTTGGGGATTGGGGCGCGGAAAGTTGCGGCGTGGCGGATTTTGGCACCGCAACCGAAGGCGTAGTCGATGTGGGCGCTGGAACCATCGCCATCAATCCAACCATCGCCAACGGCCGCGCTAAGCGACCCAAAGTTAAGTTTCCGACGCCCCAACAATCTATTGTCCCGATCACCCTAGGCAAGCAATTGTGGCAAACGATGCGTGTCCACCGAATTGCCGAAGCCCATCGTTTGGAACCGCGTTCGCATGCTATTGCAACGTCTGGCCTGCCGCTGTTCACTCGTGCCAAGATGGATGGCCGCTCGGAGCACCTGGCGTTGATGCCGGGGATTTGCACAAATGTATCGTGCCCTAACCCGCAACATCGAAGTGATGGTGACGCCGCGCTTTGTCGCCGACCGCTCCTCGCCCGATAATAATTATTTCTTCTGGGCGTATACCATCGCCATCACTAACCACGGCGACGACACGGTTCAGCTGAAGACCCGCCACTGGCGGATCACCGACGCCAGCGGCCGCCGCCAGGAAGTGCGCGGCGCCGGCGTCGTCGGCGAGGAGCCGGTGCTCAAGGCCGGCGAGTCGTTCGAGTATACGAGCGGCGTGCCGCTGCAAACCCCATCGGGATTTATGTTCGGGACCTACGGCATGGTGACGTCCAGCGGCGAGCCTTTCGACATCGATATCCCGGCTTTCTCGCTCGACTCGAGCGACGCCGAACGCACGCTCAACTAAAGCCGCTGGCGCAAAGCGCTCGCGGACCACCGCGTTTTAAGACGGCGATGCTTCGCCGGTCGTGATGTCGGCCGGATCGAACACGTAGGTCGAGCTGCAGAATTCGCAGGTGACCGTGATCTTGCCTTCCTCGACCATGTCGTCGCGATCTTCCTGTGGAAAGCTTTGCAGCATCGCTTCCACGCTCTCCCGCGAGCAGGAGCACTGCGCCAGCACAGGCGTAGCGCGAAACACCCGCACGCCGGGTTCGTGAAAGAGCCGATAAGCGAGCCGCTCGCTCGACAAAGCCGGATCGATCAGTTCGACGTCGTCGACGGTCTCGACCAGCGAGCGACCTTCGACCCAGGCGTCGTCCTCGGGCGGAACAAACGCTGCCGTGCCGGGCGGCGCGTCGCCCGGATCGAGATCGGCAAGCCTGGCGCGTTCCGGCGACTTCGGCAGGAATTGCAGCAGAATCCCGCCGGCGCGCCAGCGCCGTTGCGCGCCGTTCGCACTGCTGCGAAATTCCTCGGCGACGGCAAGCCGCACCCGCGTCGGGATTTGCTCCGAACGTACGAAATATTCGTGCGCGGCCTGCTCCAAGTCCTGACCTTCAAGCGGCACCACGCCTTGGTAGCGGCTCATATCCGGGCCCTGGTCGATGGTCATCGCCAGATGCCCGCGGCCAAGCAACTGCCCGGCGCCGGCTTCGCTCGCGGCAATCGCGGCGTCGACGCGGGCGGCGTCATAGCGCGCGCAAGCGCGCACCTTGCCGGGCGAGGTGAAATCGACCACCAGCATGCGCACCGGCCCGTCGCTTTGCGTCTGCAGGATGAACCGTCCCTCGAACTTGAGTGAGGAACCCAGCATCACGCCGAGCACGATCGCTTCGCCGAGCAGCTTCGCTACCGGCAGCGGATAAGCGTGGCCCGTGAGGATGGCATCAACGGCCGGCCCGAGCCGCACAATGCGGCCGCGCAGATCGAGGCTGGAAACCTCAAACGGCAGGATCGTGTCGTCGAGGCCGGTTTTTGCGGGCTCGCGAACGGGAATAAAGCTGGGATTGTTCATTGCGCACCAATATAGGCGGGCACCCGCGAATTGTGAGCCCCGGACTTTAAGTGGTCATCGCCCTTTCGCCAGGCACCAAGTCAGGATGCCTTTCTGCGCATGCAGCCGGTTCTCGGCCTCGTCGAACACGACCGAATGCGGCCCGTCCATGACACCGTCGGTCACCTCTTCGCCGCGATGCGCCGGGAGGCAGTGCATGAAGATCGCATCGGGCTTCGCCCGCGCCATCAGACGCTCGTTGACCTGATAGCGCTTGAGCAGGTTGTGGCGGCGGGCGCCGTTGCGGTCGCCCATCGACACCCAGGTGTCGGTGACGACGCAATCGGCGCCTTTGACTGCCTCTTCCGGATCGCCGCCGATGGTAATCGCCGCGCCTGAGGACTTGATCCAGTCGATCAGCGGCTTCTTCGGCGCCAGTTCCGGCGGGCTTGCGATACGCAGCCGAAAGGCAAAGCGCTCGGCGGCCTGCATCCACGACGTCAACACGTTGTTGGCGTCGCCGCTCCAGGCCACGGTGCGGCCGCGGATCGGGCCGCGATGCTCCTCGAAGGTCATGACATCGGCCAGGACCTGACACGGATGCGAGCGCCGCGTCAGCCCGTTGATCACCGGCACCGTGGCGTAGCGCGCAAGCTCGCTCACGGACTTGGGATCAAGCGCACGGATGACGATGGCATCGACATAGCGCGACAAGACGCGCGCGGTGTCGCCGATAGTCTCGCCGCGGCCGAGCTGCATCTCGTCGGCGGTGAGCATGATGGCGTCGCCGCCGAGCTGGCGCATGGCGACTTCGAAGGAGACGCGCGTGCGAGTCGACGGCCGCTCGAAGATCATGGCAAGCGTCTTGCCGGCGAGCAGCCGGTCGTTGCGCGGATGTTCGGCTTTCATCGCCCGCGCCGCGTCGATCATTTGCCGCAGGTCGGCGACCGGAACGTCGATCAGATCGAGGAAGTGCCGGACCGCATTCATCGCACCGCCTGCTCTCTTACCGGTGCACCTTGGGCACGCTTGAGCCGCGCGCAGGCGCGATCGAGCCGCGCAATGCCATCGGCGAGCTCCTGCTCGTCGATAATCAGTGGCGGCAACAGCCGCACCACATTGTCGCCGGCCGATACCGCGATCATCTTTTCGGCGCGCAACGCGTCGACCAGTTCGTTGTTCGGCACCAGCGTCCGCACGCCGATCAGGAGACCGGTGCCGCGGACCTCGGCGATCACCGAGGGATAGCGGTCCTTGATCTCGGCCAGCCGCTGCTTGAACAAGAGTTCCATCCGCCGCACGTGCTCGAGAAAGCCGGGCTCGAGCATGACGTCGAGCACCGCGTTCGCCGCGCTCATCGCCAGCGGATTGCCGCCGAATGTGGAACCATGGGTGCCGGCGGTCATGCCCTTGGCAGCATCGCGGGTCGCCAGGCACGCCCCAACCGGGAATCCGCCGCCGAGCGCTTTCGCCAGCGCCATAATGTCTGGGGCGACGCCGACCCGCTGATAGGCGAACAATTCCCCGGCGCGGCCCATACCGGTCTGCACCTCGTCGAACAACAACAGCAAGCCGTGCTGATCGCAAAGTTCGCGCAATGCCCGCAGAAACGCCGGCTCGACGACGCGCACGCCGCCTTCGCCCTGGATCGGCTCGATCAGGATCGCCGCGGTTTCCGCGGTGATGGCGGCCTTGGTCGCGGCAAGGTCGCTAAACGGCACCTGATCGAATCCTTGGACGACCGGGCCAAAACCTTCGAGGTATTTCTTTTGTCCGGCGGCGGCGAGCGTCGCCAAGGTGCGGCCATGAAAGGCGCCCTCGAAGGTGATGATGCGATAGCGCTCCGGTACGCCATTGGCCGCATGGTATTTGCGCGCCATTTTGATGGTGCACTCCATCGCCTCGGCGCCGGAATTGCAGAAGAATACCACGTCGGCGAAGCTCGCGTCGCACAGCCGTTCCGCGACGCGCTCGGCTTCGGGGATTCGGTAAAGGTTCGAGACGTGCCAAACCTTGTGCGCCTGCTCGGTCAGCGCCGCCACCAGATGCGGATGGGCGTGACCGAGCGCGTTGACCGCGACGCCGGAGGTGAAATCCAGATAGCGTTCGCCGTCGGTTGAATAAAGCCAAACGCCCTCGCCCCGCTCAAAAGCGAGGTCCACGCGGGTATAGGTTGGTAACAGATGCGACGTCACGGTGGCGCCCGGGCACGCAGCGCAGCATCAATCTGCGCGGCCGAAACGAAATGTGCCGCCTCTTCTGGGCGGCACTTTTACGCATTTTATTGTCGAGCGACTTGCCGGTCAACTCACTAGAGATGCGCACAAAGCGGCACTTTGTCCCCATACTCGTCCACACCGCAGAGGAATATGTGGACGTAAGCTCGCACGACTCTTGCGCCCGACTCCCGCCATATTGTAGCTTCTTGATTGTCAAGTACGACATCTCGTGCGGCGGACAGTTCTCTAAAGCGTTGGTCGAACGTTTAGGTGTCGGGCGGCAAGGGCGCCGCCTGGCTCGATGGGGGATTCCGTCAAGATGGCACCCGCGCCTTTGAGGAGGATTTGAGCATGTCGTGGACCGACGAGCGGGTCGAGTTGCTAAAGAAGCTTTGGGCCGACGGCCTTTCGGCCAGTCAGATTGCGGCCGAGCTCGGCAGCGTCACGCGCAATGCCGTCATCGGTAAAGTGCACCGGCTTGGCTTGTCGGGACGGGCCAAGAGCGCTTCGAGCGCCGCCCCGCGCCAGCGCAAAGCACGGTCGTCCACGCATAGGCTGCGCATCGGCCGGGGCGCGATCCGCGGCAATACGGCGCTGGCGCATGCCTATGAGCTGGAAGTCGAAGCTACGCCGGAGCTGATCGAAAACATTATTCCGATCGGCCAGCGCCGCACGATCCTTGAACTGAACGAGCAGACCTGCCGTTGGCCGATCGGCGATCCGGGCTCAAGCGATTTCTTCTTCTGCGGCGGCAACACCATCGCCAACCTGCCCTACTGCGCCTATCACTCCCGCGTCGCCTACCAACCGGCGAGCGATCGGCGCCGCGACCGACGTCCGCAGCGTTGAGCGGCCGGTTGCTTCAACTCGCTTTGCCGAACCGATCGTCCAGCGAATAGCCGGCGCCGCGCACGGTGCGGATCGGGTCGCTGCCGTGGCCGCGGTTGAGCGCCTTGCGCAGACGGCCGACATGGACGTCGACGGTGCGCTCATCGATGTAGACGTCGCTGCCCCAAACGCCGTCAAGCAATTGCTCGCGCGAGAACACCCGGCCCGGGCGTTCCATCAGAAACTCGAGCAGGCGGAACTCGGTGGGCCCGAGATCGACCGGCCGGGCTGACCGCGACACCCGCTTTTTCTCGCGGTCGAGCTCGAGATCGCCGATCATAAGCACGGTCGCGACCCGTTCCGGACTTGCCCGCCGCAGCAGCGCGCGGATGCGCGCCAACAATTCCGGCACCGAGAATGGCTTGACCAGATAATCGTCGGCCCCGGTTGCCAGTCCGCGCACGCGCTCGCTTTCCTCGCCGCGGGCGGTGAGCATGATGATCGGCAGCGATTGCGTCTGCGGCCGCGCCCGCAGGCGGCGGCACAGTTCGATGCCTGAAAGGCCGGGCAACATCCAATCGAGCACGATGAGATCGGGCGCGCTTTCGCGCAGCCGCGTATCGGCCTCGTCGCCGCGCGCCACCGCGTCGACCTCGTAGCCTTCGGCTTCGAGATTGTAGCGCAAAAGCGTGGTGAGCGGCTCCTCGTCTTCCACAATCAGGATGTTAGCACCCATCCTCATCTCCCATTCATTTTTGCAGCAAGGCTGCGCCAAAGCTTGTGGTGTCGCCCTTCGGGCGCTGATCGACGATCGCGCGACCTTCGATCACGTAATACACAGTCTCGGCGATGTTGGTCGCGTGATCGCCGATGCGTTCGATGTCCTTTGCACAAAACATAAGATGCATACAAAACGTGATGTTACGCGGGTCTTCCATCATGTAGGTCAAAAGTTCGCGGAACAGCGAAGTACACAGCGCGTCGACTTCCTCGTCGCCGTTCCATACCGCCAGCGCCGCGTTCACGTCGTGGCTGGCGTAGGCGTCCAGCACCTGCTTGAGCAGCGCCAGAACCAGCGAGGCCATGTGCTCGACGCCGCGGATCAGCTTTTGCGGATGCATATCGAGGTCGAGCGCGACCATCCGTTTGCCGATATGCTTGGCGTGATCGCCGATCCGCTCAAGGTCGTTGCACACCCGCATGGCGCCGACGATTTCGCGCAAATCGACGGCCATCGGCTGGCGGCGGGCAATGGTCAGGATCGCCTTTTCCTCGATGTCGTGCTGCATCGCGTCGATCATCGGATCGGTGGCGATGACCCGCTCGGCGAGATCGGTATCGCGCTCGACCAGCGATCGCGTAGCGTCGGCGATCTGCCGTTCCGCCAGACCGCCCATCTCGGCGACCTTGCGCGTGATCTCCTGCAGATCGGCGTCGAACGCCTTGGCGGTGTGATCTACCCGGATGTTTGCATCGGTCATGGTGATCACCCAAAGCGTCCGGTTATGTAATCTTGCGTCCGCTGGTCTTGCGGCGCGGTGAACATCTTGCTGGTCGTATCGAACTCGATGAGCTCGCCGAGATACATAAAGGCGGTGAATTCCGACACCCGCGCCGCCTGCTGCATGTTGTGGGTGACGATCACGATGGTGTAGTCGTCGGTCAGTTCGTCGATCAGCTCTTCGATCTTGGCGGTGGAGATCGGATCGAGCGCCGAGCACGGTTCGTCGAACAGGATCACTTCCGGGCGCACCGCAACGGTACGCGCGATGCACAGCCGCTGCTGCTGGCCGCCGGACAGGCTAAGCCCATTGGTGCTGAGCTTGTCCTTGACTTCATCCCAAAGCGCCGCTCGGCGGAGCGAGGTCTCGACGCGCCCGTCGAGTTCGGATTTAGACAGCCGCTCGTAGAGCCGGATGCCGAAGGCGATGTTTTCGTAGATCGTCATCGGGAAGGGTGTCGGCTTCTGGAACACCATGCCGATGCGCGCGCGTAACAAATTCAAGTCCTGCTTCGGCGACAGGATATTGTCTCCGTCCAAGATGACGTCGCCGGTTGCACGCTGGTTGGGATAAAGGTCATACATGCGGTTGAGCACCCGCAGCAGGGTCGATTTGCCGCAGCCCGACGGACCGATGAAAGCGGTGACCTTATGCTCGTAGAGCGGCAGGCTGATCGACTTGAGAGCCCGGCTCTCGCCGTAATAGAAATTCAGATCGCGGATCGTAACCTTGTCGACGAATCCAGACCGGTCGCTCGGTGCGATGTTGGTGACCAACGGAACGGCAACTGAGGTTACACTCATGGCTGTTTACCTGTTGCGACCAGACTACGCGCGGTGATGCTCAGCGCGAGCACCGCCAAAGTGATGATAAGAGCGCCGGTCCAAGCCAGCGATTGCCAGTCCTTATAGGGGCTCAGCGCGAATTGGAAAATGACGACCGGTAAGCTCGCCATCGGCGCGTTCAGATTGGTACTCCAGAATTGATTGTTGAGCGCGGTGAACAAGAGCGGCGCGGTTTCGCCGCTGATGCGCGCGACCGCGAGCAGCACGCCGGTGACCATGCCGGCGCTCGCCGCGCGGTAACAGATACGGATGATCTGCATCGAGCGCGGCAGGCCGATCGAGGTCGCGGCCTCGCGCAGCGCGTTGGGAACGAGCGTGAGCATATCCTCGGTGGTGCGCACCACCACCGGGATGACGATCACCGCCAGCGCTACGCCCCCGGCCAGTCCGGAGAAATTACCCATCGGCGCCACCATCACCTCGTAAATGAACAAACCGACGACAATCGAAGGGGCGCTCAAGAGAATATCGTTGATGAATCGCACGACCGTGCTGAGACGCGAGTAGCGCCCATATTCGGCCAGGTAGGTGCCGGCGAGAATGCCGATGGGCGTGCCAATGGCGACCGCAAGCCCGGTCAGAATGAGGCTGCCGACAATGGGATTGAGCAAGCCGCCGCTCGCGCCGGGCGGCGGCGTCATTTGCGTAAAGACCGCAATCGAAAGGCCGCTGAAACCGCGCCAAAGCAGCGCGCCGAGCACCAACACCAGCCAGCCAAGTCCAAGCGCGGTGGCGCCGAGCGCCAGCACGGTGGCGATGATATTATTGCGGCGGCGGGCGGCGTAACGCGCGCTCATGCTCATGCGATCACCCGATCCGCCGCTCGATGCGCATCAGCATAAAACGCGCCGCGGCGAGAACGATGAAAGTGATAACGAACAGAATCAAACCGAGCGCTATCAACGCCGAGGTGTAGAGGTCGCCGAGCGCTTCGGTGAATTCATTGGCGATGCTGGCGGAAATCGTGGTGGCGGGCGCCAGCAGCGACGCCGACACCCGATGCGCATTGCCGATGACGAACGTCACCGCCATGGTTTCGCCGAGCGCCCGGCCCAGCCCGAGCATGATGCCGCCGATTACCCCGACCCGGGCATAGGGCAACACCACATAGCGCGCCACTTCCCATCTCGTGCAACCGACGCCGTAGGCAGCTTCTTTGAGTACCGGAGGGACCGCCTCGAACACGTCGCGCGAAATCGAGGTGACGAACGGCAGCACCATGATCGCGAGGATAAGGCCTGCGGTCAGCATGCCGATGCCGTAGGGCGGTCCGGCAAAAAGCGGCGCGATCGCCGGGGTGTGGCCGAGCGTGTTGATCAGAAACGGCTGCAGCGTCTCCTGCAGGAACGGAGCGAAGATGAAAAGCCCCCAGATGCCGTAGATGATGCTCGGTATCCCGGCGAGCAGCTCGATGGCGATACCGACCGGCCGCCGCAGCCATTGCGGGCAGAGTTCGGTCAGGAAGAAGGCGATCATCAAGCCGACCGGAACCGCGATCAGCATGGCGATCAACGAAGTCACCAGCGTCCCGTAGATCGGCGCCAGCGCGCCGAAATTCTCCGTGACCGGATTCCAGCGTTCGGAGGTCAAAAAGCCGAAGCCGAACTGTCGCAGCGCCGGCAGCGAGCCGCTGATCAGCGAAACAATCACCCCGCTCAGCAGAATGAGGACCGCAATCGCCGCGAGGCGCGTCAAATGGCGGAACAGGACATCGCCGAACCGAAGCCGATCGAGCGCTCTGGCGCGCGACACCACCGCGAACGACACGACCATTTCCTCGTGCAACGCCATGTCAACCAAGGATCGCCTCCGCGCCTGATCCATCGCGGCACTCGCGCTCAAACATCAAGGAGCCCCACTCAAAACGATTAACCGGCCGTCGCACAAGCCTGGTGCACGACGGACCGGTCAACAAACGCGCAGCGAAGCGTTACGCTGTCGCCCAACAATCTAGTGGAGCGGATTTGACATTCGCTACCCACCAAGCCGCGATCTCACGAAGCGAATGCCAAATCCAAAGCTCCACTAAAAGCCTATATTTGCTAGTGGTCCTCTGATTCTAACATTCGCGCGAGAGTCTGCCCAACCCGGATGCGAATGTTAGAATCGGACCACTAGTGCGCCGCGGCGGCAAAGACCGGCTTGCCGGCCGAGTCTTTGATTTCGGTAGCCCAAACCTTTTCGACCTGCGCGACGACCTTGTCGGGCATGGGTACGTAGTCAAGCGCTTGGGCCATCTTGGCCCCTTCGGCGTAGGCCCAGGCAAAGAACTTGAGCGCTTCGCCCGCGGCCGCGGCATCTTCCGGCCGTTTGGGGATAAGAATGAAGGTCGCTGCCGTCATCGGCCACGATTGCGCGCCGGGCTGATTGGCGAGAATGACCCCGAAGCCGGGAACCGAACTCCAATCGGCATTGGCGGCTGCGGCTTGGAACGCCTCGCTCGTAGGCGCAACGCTCTTGCCCTCACTATTCACCATTTTGGTATAGAGGAGCTTGTTTTGCAGCGCGAAAGCGTACTCGACATAGCCGATCGAGCCCTTGGTCTGGCTCACATTGTTGGACACGCCTTCGTTGCCTTTGGCGCCGATACCGAGCGGCCACTCGACCGACGTGGCAGAGCCGACCTTCGATTTCCAATCCGGGCTGACCTCCGCCAGATAATAGGTGAAATTGAAGGTCGTGCCGGAGCCGTCCGAACGATGGACGACGGCAATCGCTTGCGACGGCAGCTTGGCATTCGGGTTGAGCTTCTTGATGGCCGGATCGTCCCAGCTGGTCACGGCGCCGAGAAAGATATCGGCAAGCGTCGGGCCATCGAGAACGAGTTCGCCCGGCGTCACCCCTTCAACGTTCACAACCGGCACGATGCCGCCCATCACCATGGGAAACTGCACCAGGCCGAATTTTTCCAGTTCCGGACCCTTGAGCGGCGCGTCGGTGGCGCCGAAGGTCACGGTCTTCGCCTCGATTTGTTTGATGCCTCCGCCCGAACCAATCGACTGATAATTCAATCCGACACCGGTCTCCTTTTTGTAGGTGTCGGCCCATTTCGCGTAGACGGGATAGGGGAAGGTCGCGCCAGCGCCGGAAATCTCGACGGCGGCGGCGGGCAGTATGGTCGCGGCCAGAAGGCCGGCCACGGTAACGGCTCTCAATTGGTTCACTGGAATGCTCCTGTCCGCGGAACTTTGGTGATGCGTGTCGCCGACCCAGGCTCACTTTCGATCCCGGTTGGGACCCTTCGCTCGGTTTGACATCTTTAGGCTACGCGCTGCGGCGAGGATTGACCGATCGAGACAGGCCCAGCAGCTGTAAATTGCTTAGTTGCGGCACGTCACCGTTCTATGAGGCGGTCATGACAATTAAATGACAGAATAACCATTTGATATAACTATATTTAATCCGTCGGCTCGGTGCTGAGCGCGGGCAGGTAAACGGTAAAAGTCGCGCCCGCTCCGGTCGTGCTTTCGATCGACAAACGGCCGTGATGGCGGTTGAGAATATGCTTCACCAGCGCCAGCCCGAGCCCGGTACCGCCTTGCGCACGACTTTCGCGGACATCGACCCGATAGAAGCGTTCGGTCAGCCGCGGCAGATGTTCTGGCGCGATACCGGGCCCGTAATCGCGGACGCCAATACGCGCCTCGGGATCGCCATCGGCGGTCTCACCGCGTGACACGGTGATGTCGACGCGCTTGCCGGGAGCACCGTATTTGAGCGCGTTTTCGACCAAATTCTCGAAAACGCGGACCAATTCGTCGCGGTCGCCGGGCACCTTAAACGCGCTGGCGGCCTCCACATGCACGCTGACGCCGCGATCGCGCGCCAGCGTTTCCAGCCCGTCGGCCACTTGGCGCACGATCGGCACAAGGTCGACCGGCATGTCCGGCCGCCGATGGGCATTGAGTTCGATCCGCGACAGCGACAACAGGTCGTCGATCAACCGCGCCATGCGGCGCGCCTGCTCCTGCATGATGGCGAGGAAGCGTTCGCGGGCCTTGGCGTCGTCACGCGCCGAACCCTGCAAGGTCTCAATGAAGCCGGACAGTGCCGCCAGCGGGGTGCGCAATTCGTGGCTGGCATTGGCGACGAAATCGGCGCGCATCTCCTCGACCCGGCGCAACGGCGTAAGATCGTGAAAGGTCATCAGAACCAGATCGGGCCGGTCGCGCCCGCGGTCGAACTGAGGGTCAAGCCTTGGCTCCCGCCGCACCGGTTTGACAATCAACTCGAACCAACGGTCGATCGGCACGCGCTCGGAGTACTCGACGCGCTGCTCTTCGCCGGTGGCATAGGCGCGGCCGATGGCTTCGATCAATTCGGGCATCCGCAACGCCAGCGACACCGGTTCGCCTTGGCGCAGCGCCGGCGTGAGCGAGCGCGCATGTTCGTTGAGCGTGAGCACGCGGCCGTTGCGGTCCAGCGCGATGACGGGATCGGGCAGGCCGGCAACGACGGCATCGAGCCGCTCGCCCGCCCGCTCGGCGACCGCGACCGGGCGCGCCAAGCGCCCGACCTCTTCGGTGGCGCGGCCGGCGAGCAACGCAGCCGCTGCCATAATAACGAAGCCGGCCGAGGCGTAAGCCGCCGTCAACGCGCCGAGCAGCGCCAATCCCGCAAACAAGATCGCGGCGGCGACGATCACAAACCGCACGCCGCGCCACCGGCCGCCGCTCGCCGCCAAGCGGATTTCGTTCAACGTCATGGATAAGCTCTTCGCACCAATTCCCTGCGCACGTGCGGCAGAGTCTATCCCGTTCGACCTCCAGTATGCGTCAGGTCGGTTCGGGCTACATCAGACTTGAGACTCACCAACTCGGTCACGGTGCCGACTTTCGACCCACTCGAACCGCTTACGCGACGCATCACCCGGTCGTACAAGAATTCGCGCGTGCCCAGTATCAGCAACGAAAGCGCAAAGGGTACGATGTAGTAAAGCAGACGAAACAGCAAAAGCCCGGCGAGCAAGTCTTCCTTATCGAATTGCCACAGCGCAACCATCATAGTGGCGTCGAACACGCCAAGGCCACCCGGCGCGTGGCTGGCAAAGCCCAAGAGCGTGGCGGTGACAAAGATGACGGCCACCGGCAAGAATCCAAGATGCGGTTCGTCGGGCACCAGCGTGTACATGGCAAGCGCGCAAAACGACAGATCGAGAATGCCGATGAGGATTTGGACGAGCGTCGACCGCCCGCCCGGCAACGCCACTTGCCAGCCGTCGCGGCCGATGACCCGCGGTTTCACCCACACCCAAGCGATGTACGCCGCGAGCACGGCCAAAATGACAACCGCCAATACGCGGTTGAGCCAGATCGGCAACTGATCGATATAGCTCGCTTGCTGCGGCGCTCCGAGCACCCCAATTCCGAGCATGGCGGCATTGCCAAGCCAGAAAGTGAGCCCGGCGACAAAGCAAATTTTGGTAACCTCGACGACGCTCAAGCCCCAAGCGGAATAAATCCGGTAACGCACCGCACCGCCGGAAAAAACGCTGGCGCCGACGTTGTGCCCGACCGCGTAGCTCGTGAAGCTGCCCAACGCGGCGATGCGATAGGGCACTTCGAAGCGGCCGATGGTGCGCAGCGCGAACAGATCGTAGAAAGTCAGCGTCATGTAGCCGGCGGCGACAAAAAGCCCGGCGAGCAGCAGCGTGCGCCAATCGGTCGCCTCGATGGCGTCGATCACCTCGTCGACATCGAGTTCGCGCAGAATGTGGTAGAGCACGACCGCGGCGACGGTGAAGATGACGAGGCTTAAGACCACGCCCAGCCGACTGAAGCCGATCTTTTCGTTGAAGAAGTGTGCAGCGGCGCGCAGTCCCTTCAGCATCCTGCGTTCCAACGCGGGTTCCTGGTGCATCGATCGTTGTCCGGCCCACCCAGCACAGACGCGACCCCACTAGCAGATGTCGCGGCGACGCGCGAGTAGCTATAGACAGCCGGTTTGGGCGCGTCCTTTGGCCACAGGCGGGAGCGAAAAACGACGGCCACAGCACGCGACATGCCGGTGGCTGTCACCGGTTTCGCGGCGTGGCCAATTCAGCCCGCGAACTCAAGGCTTTGGGGCCTTCGCCCATCGGCACGGCGGACTTGCGTTTCACTGTTGACGAGACGCCCGGTTCGCCGCTTAAGAAAGATCAACATCGCAGGAGAGGAAGAATGCCCAAGGACAAGCCGCCGGTCCGGGCCGACGTTGTCGGCAGCCTGTTGCGCCCCGCAGCGCTGAAGGAAGCGCGCGTGAAACGCGACAAGGGCGAGATTAGCACGGCCGCGCTCAAGGAGATCGAGGATCGCGAAATCGAGAAAGTCATCAAAAAGCAGGAAGCGATCGGTTTGCAGGTCGCGACCGACGGCGAGTTTCGCCGAGCATGGTGGCATTACGATTTCTTCGGCCTGCTCGACGGCGCCGAAATGTACGAGATTGGCCACGGCATCCAGTTCCAGGGCGTGCAGACCAAAGCGTATGCAATCCGCGTCAAGGGCAAACTCGGCTTCTCGAAGCACGCGATGCTTTCGCATTTCGAGTTTCTCAAGGCGCACACCAGCGTGACACCGAAGATGACGATTCCAAGCCCGGCGATCTTTCACTTCCGCCTGGAACCGGATGCGATCGCGACCAAGGAATACGCCGACCGCGATGCCATCTTCGACGATCTGGCCAAAACCTACCGGCAGGCGATCCGCGGCTTCTACGACGCCGGCTGCCGTTATCTGCAGTTTGACGACACCGCCTGGGCCTATCTTTGCTCGCAAGCGGAACTGAAGAAGGCGGGTGACCGCGGCTTGAAAGCCGATCGCCTGGCGCAGGATTATGCCCGCGTCATCAATTTGGCGCTGGAAGGAAAACCGGCCGACATGGTGATCACCACCCACATTTGCCGCGGCAATTTCCGTTCGACCTGGATCTCCGAAGGCGGCTATGAGCCGGTCGCCGAGATACTGCTGGGTCAATTGAATTACGACGGCTACTTCCTCGAATACGACACTGCCCGCGCCGGCGGCTTCGAGCCGCTGCGGTTTCTGCCCAAGGGCAACAAGATCGCGGTCCTCGGCCTCATCACCACCAAGTCCGGCGTATTGGAGAAGAAAGACGACGTGAAGCGCCGGATCGAGGAAGCAACCAAGTACGTCGCGCTCGATCAGCTCGCGCTGTCGCCGCAATGCGGTTTCGCCTCGACCGAGGAAGGCAACGCGCTCAGCGAAGAAGAACAATGGGCAAAGTTGCGCATGGTCGTCGAACTTGCCGACGCTATCTGGCACTGACGTCGGCAAGCAGATACCGCTTAGGAAATAAAACCCAATAATAAGGTTAACGTTAACGCGGTCAACCGGATAATCGTAAATCGAAACTTGGCCTTAGCGTCCGTGAAGGCTGGTGAAAACCGAGAACTTTGGCGCGAAGCGCCGATGACAAAGCCGACGCGCTAACGTAATACTAACCACGACGACCTGTGGAATGTTTGTGGGAAAGGGGTACTAGATGTCATCCACCGAGCACACGATACCTGACGCGAACCGGCTCTATATCGGCGAAGGCGTTACCATAAAGGGCGAGATTTCGGTTCCCGACACACTGGTGGTGTGCGGCGTCCTCGAAGGCGACGTGACGGTCGGCAACTTGGTGGTCGGCGAAACCGGCGCCATCAAAGGCAGAATTACGGTCGCCGAAAACGCCGAAATTTCCGGCAAGGTTTTCGAGAAGCTCGACGTCAAGTGCCTTTTGATCCTGCGCTCGACCGGGCGCGTCGACGGCAACATCAGCTACGGTCTGCTGCAGATCGAGCAAGGCGCCAGCATTGCCGGCGGCCTGTCATCGACCGAGTATCGCCCGGAACAAAAGCCGCCGAAGGCCGACATTTTCCCACGGGATCAAAAGACCCAGAAGGACGGTTTGCGCTCGAAACCGGCCGGCTTGTCGCCGCTTGAACCGTTGCCCAGTCCGACATCGCCGCCGTCCGGCAATTAATTGGCCACAGACCGGCGGGCCTTTCTATCCCGGCCCGCCTCCGATCAAGCAGCCTGCCGCACCATCAACGCGCGCCGCTGCAGCCGCTTGTGCACATGCACCATGAGGCTGGTGGCGAACAGCGGCGTCGCCAAGTTTACGATCGGAATCGATACGAACGCGGCGATCAACAATCCGGCGAGATAAACCGTGCCGTAGTTAAGCCGGCGCAACGCCTGGACTTCATGCGGCCGCCGAAAGCGCAGCGCGGCAAGATCGAAATAGATGCGCCCGAGCAACCACGCCGTCGCTAAAAAGAAAATCACCGCCCCGAAGCCGGCAAACAGCACAAACGGCACCGCGCAGACATAAACGACGATCGCCAATAGCGCCGTTCTGAGGCCCTCGGCGAGCGCCAGCCACAGCGGCAATGCCAGACCCGGCGGATCCCCCGGATAATTGATGCGCTCGACTTCCTCGGCGATGTCGTCGGCAAAGAAACCGGCGACGAAAGACGTCACCGCCGGCATCAAAAAAACACTTCCGGCGATGATGCCAAATCCGGCCGCGACCGAAAGCAGCCAGGCGAGCGCCACAACCGGCATATGGGCGTGGGGCCCGAGGCCCGTTTCGACCGCGGCGCTGCCGGTTCCCAACAACCACTCGATCAATCGATCAAGCGCGATGGCGACGACAATAATCAGCGCCAGCGCTAGTCCGACCGACTTCCACAACACCGCGCGCAGCGGCGGCGATAGCATCTGGCTGAGCGCCCGGCCGGCATCGTCGAGCATGGTTACCTCCGCATCGTCGGCAGAGGTAAGAGCCGAGTGGCAAGAGTACAAGCGGTCGCGACGCGGTTGTCAGGCCGCGACCATGCCTTCGGCTTCGCCGGCCGCCGCGGCAAGCTCGTCGTCCGCTGCCGGCGCGTCGACCCATTGCAGCATCTTGTAATCGAAGCCTCTCGTGATCGTCGGCTTCACCACGTTGAAATAGGGCGAAATGTCGAAATCGCGCGGGCAATAGAGCGACGAGTGACGGATTTCGAGAATCTGCTCGAGCGCCTGCTGGCTGCGAGCCGCGGTGATCTTCGGCAATATGGGATAATGCACCGCGCGGAACGCGTCCGCGATCAACGCCGAGCAGATCAGCCGCGACGGGTCGCCGGAGCCGAGCGCGATCAACCGCCGGCGCCAGCGTTGCGGCACCGGCATCGGCAACAAATAACGCATCAAGTCGATGATATTTTTTAGATCATAGGCAAAGCCGATGCGCGTCACCGCATAGGCGCACACCGCCGCGCGGTCCGCCTCGGTGAGACCAACCGGCCGGCAGATGCGCGTGTGAAAGCGGAAATATTTCGACAGCGGCGCGGAGACCACGCCCTCGCCGACATTGGCCTCGATGAGCACATGCGGCTCGCCGTCTTCGCTCGCCTGGCCGGCAATCGGCCCGACATAAAGCGCTGAGTGCGACCACGTCGATTGCGTGAGATACTTGATGACGCCGGAGATGTGATTATTGCCCTCGACCAAAAGCACGTCGCCGGGCTCGAGCGATTGGCGCAACGCGTCCGGATCGCTCGGCGTAAACGGCTCATAGCCGGACACCGGCTTCTGCAGGTAATGGGCGATCAGCCGCCCGACGTAATCGAGCATTCTGCTCATGCCGGCCTCCCGGTAGAAGTGCGCGCTTTGG
>Ga0181531_10000085_pt1 | contig 71538 bp, 66 predicted proteins | sample PEATcosm2014_Bin_38_FD_119743 | JGI IMG/M metagenome (GOLD analysis project Ga0181531, IMG submission 119743) | Peatland microbial communities from MTU Mesocosm Facility, Houghton, MI, USA - PEATcosm2014_Bin11_10_metaG | ecosystem: Environmental > Terrestrial > Soil > Wetlands > Peat | place... | reverse complement strand
TGGACGGACTATCGCAACGGCGATCTCGATGTGTTTGTGGCGACGTCCGATGATCATGGAAAAAAGTGGAATACTCCTGTGCGCGTGAATAACGACGCGATTCACGACGGGGCCGAGCAGTTTATTCAATGGATGGCGGTGGACCCGGCGGACGGCTCGGTGAACGTCGTCTTCTATGACCGGCGCGACGATCCTCAGGAAATCAAGCAGACGGTGACGCTCGCCCGCTCCACCGATGGCGGCAAGACATTTGCTAACTACGCCTGGACGACTAATGCGTTTGCCGCGCGCTCGAACCTCTTCTTCGGCGACTACAGCGGGCTGGCGGCTTATGGTGGCCGCGTGTACGGCATATGGACCGAAGTCCCGCCTCAACCGGAAAAAGTAAAGCAAGACGAAGGCAAGAACGGAGTGGAAGCCGGGGGAAAAGATAATGCTCCATCGGCGATAGAGCAAATGCAAAACTCCGCCGCGCCCCGTACCGAAGAGAATGCTGAACAGAACAAAGTAAGCGAAGAGAAAAAGGAGAACAAATCACCGGGTCGCCCAACGGGAACCGTGATTAAAGTCGGCGTAGCCGACTTTAACAAGAAATAATCAGATTAGACGAAGCCCGGGCAAATCTCATGAGGCGGTCGGCTGCCCAAGCCGCGTGTGCTCCGAGGAATACTTACCAAAGTGCGGTTGTTCCGCATAGTCCGTCTGCATCGTTTATTTTTTCTTGAGCACAATTAATTCGACTCCCGGCGGAGGGAGTTGCTCGGAAAGATCAAAGCGATCGCCTTTCCCCGCAGAGTCGCGTGCCGGCACGAAATTTTCTGTTTCGGTGAGTCGATAGCGCTGCACGGTGAAATCCGCATTTTTCCAGGGCAACCCTTCCACGACGAGGTGAAAGCCGCCATTCTTGTCGTAGAAGAGATCGCGAGGCTTAAGAGTTGGAAGATTGGCGAAATCGAGAATCGGCATATTCTTCGGAAAAGAGCCGGGTGGAGGATTCATGACGCGGGGATGGTAATTGTTTGGAACCTGATAGTTGCTGATAAGGATTTGGACGGTATTTCCATCCGCAGAGCGGCCGGCGAGTACGGCAAGGCCGGCAAGATCCGAACCCGTCACGGTCAGGCGCTGCGGAGTGGCCAGCATTTTGCCTGCGGCGACAAAAGAGTATGCCGGCTTAAAGTAATTTCCTTTCAGATCGAACAGGCCCATCCAAGCGGCGTCGGCGCGATAGAACTCAGCCATATCAACGGACGAATCCTGCATATAGATCAGCGCGTCGTCGATGAAAGCAGCGTTGATGATTCCCTGAAGACGCGGTTTTTCCGGGTCAGTGAAATCGGGAGTGAGGTTCCATTCGCTGAGAACACTCTTTGCGCGCGGAAAACCATGATCGTTAAGTGTCTGACGGATTTCGTTACCGATGCGGACGAAGTCATAAGGGTCGGCGGAGACGATGGTGTAATGGTGCCAGGAGTAGAAGTCGAGCGGCACCTGGTGTTCGGAGCAGTAATCGAGAAAGCCCTCGCGGAAGGGGCCTTTCACCAGGGGGAATGCAATGGCATCGGCTCCTACCTGCAAGTCAGGATCGACGGACTTCAAGGCACGGGCGGTCTTTTCGTAAAGCTTGTAAAAAGACTCGGGCGTGTCGGTCCAGAAAAAAGGCGTGTCGTCCTCGTTCCAGAATTCCCAGTAGCGGACAGAGTTGGTGAAACCGTGGTCCCATCCCCGGTCGTAGTGCATGGCGACATGTTTGACGACGGCGGCGAATTTGTCGAGGTTGGGCAGCGGTGTGTAATCGGCGCCCCAGCTTCGCCCGATGCGGTAGTAAACATCCGCTCCTGTGGCGCGAATCCCTTCGATGACTTTATCGGTCGGGCCAAAGTTGTAGCTCTCGGGTTTTTCGGGATCAGCGTTCCAGTCGGGAAATAAATTCGCGGCGTTGCCGGCGGTGACGATTTCCGCGCGCTGCGCGTTGTCAGGTACAAGCCATGCGAGTAGAGGATTGTCGTTCGAGAATTGCGCCGAGATATCGGTCGGCCCCATGGTGTCATGCGTGCGGATGACGTCGATGTGCAAATCTTTGTATTGCTTAACAAGATTGGGAAGGCCTTGCATTACGGGCGTGGGGACGCCGTTTACTCCTTGAAGCGAGCGGATGGTGCCGTAAACCTGGGAAGCGTCGACATGGATTTCGCGGAGATTGCTGGAAGGATCCTGCGCGAACGCGAAAGCCGAAATCAGAATTAAAGCTGCAAGAAGGCTACTACGAATGCTCCTGTAATGCATCGAAGTCTCCTGAAAATAATCTACCGCTTACGAGTATAGTGCTCGGCGTACCACGGGACTTCCTGTCCGGGTAGCAGTCGGGCATCCGGGATGGGCGGCCCCCACTGCAAACTCAGAGGAACTACCCCCGCCCACGTCGGAAAAGAATAATCTTCTTCATCGTCAATCACATCGCCCTCGCGGACTTTGGCGGAAAATTCGGTGATGGGGAGGCGAAGAATGGACGTTGCTTTCAATTCCTTCTCATTGGGTTGGCGGACATCATCCCAGCGGCCTCGAATAATGTGCTCAGAGAGCAGGCGCAATGCTTCCAGTTTTTCGGCGGAATCGCTGATCAGCGTTGCCGTTCCCAGTACAACTACCGAACGGTAGTTCATGGAGTGGTTAAAAATCGAGCGGGCCATTACAAGGCCATCGAGCAAAGTGACCGTGACGCACACCGCAATTCCCTTGTCCAGATTGCGGAGCATGCGGCTGGCGGCGGACCCATGAACGTAAAGTTCATCGCCGTTTCGGCCGAAGCTGGTGGGAATGACGTAAGGCTGGCCATCGAGCATAAATCCGACGTGGCAAATGAAAGCTTCGTCGAGGATGGCGTAAGCGGCGGCGCGATCATAGACGGCACGCTGCGGTTCGCGGACAACGCGCGTCCGCGAAGTGGGCGTATAAGCATCAGACATGTTCGGAGGGAACCTCTGGCAAGCGCCAAGAATGGAAGACGAGAAGAGTTTAGCAGGTTGTGTCGACCTCAATCAGTTCAGCAATTTCATTCCGGCCGAGACTGCCTTGCGATCGAAAGTCAGAGTTTCGTTGCAGCTAGCTGCGTGGGAAAAGCGTTGGATGAGGCAGTCGGCAAAGTCGGCATTGGTTCTGGCGAATGTGCGTAATGCCTGCCAGATCAAATCAGCCCGCTCCACGATCAGATCCTCGACCCGCAACAACGTTTCGAGCACGCGCACGATCTCCGGCGGCTTGGCTTTACGGGCGGTTCGGAGGACCCAGACTAGCTCGATAATACAAATTACGGGAACGAACCCCAGGTTCTCTTTCGAAAATGATTCGAAGAGCCGGTTAGCGGCGGCGGATTGCACCGGATCGTCCTGCATAATGTAACGCGCGATTATGTTGGTATCGATTCCGGTCATCTTTTCCCCGCCCAGCCTCGGGCGATGGCTTTGTTCATTTGCTCGATGGAAACGGGTTTGCCTGGCTTGGCCAGCATGCCCTTTAAATCCTGAATCGATTTATTCGCGGGGATAATGGCAAACCCGCCTTCTTCCAGGGGAACGAATTCGACACGATCGCCAGCGTCGAGGCCCAACGCGTCCCGGACTTTAGCAGGAATGGTGATTTGTCCTTTTGATGTAACGGTCGCGGTAGCCATAAGGCTTCCTTACATTGATTCCTTACATCATAGTAAGGAAAAATGAAAAAATCAAGGAGCCGTGCTCCGGCGACGGGCAGCTCCTTAACGGCTCTCGCGATATCTTCGACTGAAGAGAATGGCCACAATGGCCAGAGCAAGCGGTGTGAACACGCTGGCTTCGGGGCCGACGCTTCCCCCGGTGAGCCAAACCGGGCCGCTAAACGTCGAATTCAAGAAATTGTGATACGCGGGCGCCCCACTGTCGCGGACGCCATAGAAAAAAGTCTGGCCCCAGTCCCATCCGGCATGAAATCCGACGGCCCACCATAGGTTACCCGTGCGGCGAAGGAAAAGGCAGAAAAGCAATCCGAAGCATACAACGGAAACAAGCCCAAACTTGCTTTCTCCCGGATTGCCGGCATGTGCCAATCCAAAGATCGCGGACGTCAAGAAGGCCGCCGGCCAGAAGCCCATGCTGGTAGTGAACGTGAATTGCAAGTATCCGCGAAAGGCAAATTCTTCGGCGAGGCCGACAATCAGAAAAGTCAGGCTCCAGGCGAGCGTAGCCGAGAGCAACGCACGGCCTGAAGTTGCGATTCCGGTAACATGAAAACCATGCAGCGCAAAAATTACCAGTAGACATGCGCTGATAGAGAGAAAGCCGACAAGCGCGCCGATCCAAAAGTGCGAGCGCAGAGCTTGTTGCAGTGGCAAGCCGTAGTCGGCAAAGCGGCGATGCTCAATGCCGCCCATGATGAGTGCGGCGACGACCGTCGTAAGCAGGAGGGTTCCCTCAGTGATGCCGAGGCCGAGAGGCGTAAGCATGCCCGCGTTGAACCCTGTATGCGCATGGGTCACTAGGAGGACGGCGAATAAGACCAAATATTCGCCAAGGATGATGAGGAAAAAGAGAGCCACGCGCCATCCGGGGCGAATGCCGCTTGCATTACGGAAGATAGAAGGTTGAGGCGACGGCGCGAGGTCAGGTGAGGCGTCGGGCATGGATATCTCTATAGGAACCTGCGAGGTTCTCGGGATGACAGCTTCCTGTAAATGCAGACTTCTACCAGTTCACCTTCAATCCGAATTGAAACTGGCGCGGGTCGTACGCGGCGGTGGCTTGTCCTGCGTTGCTCACCAGGACGTTTACTGCCGCAACGTTGAAGCGGTTCGCAATGTTGAACATATCCACCATGCCTTCAACGCTCATTCGTTCACCGAAGTACACACGGCGCGCAATGCGCAGATCATTGAAGACGGTGTAGGGAGTAGTGCCGGCATTGCGCCCAAGATTGCCGTCGAGATATTGGAGGGCGTTTGGCGCGAGCAGTTGCGCTGGCGTGAGGTCGGCAAAGCAGACTTCCTGCAAATATCCCGTAGGTGAGTATTTCGACGCATAGGTTGGATAGCCGCAGGAGTTCGTCGGTGTTCCCGAGGCCACGATGTTCGGGCGCGCGCCGCTCGGATCGAACTGGAGGTTGTCGCTGGTTCCGGTAATGATATTAAACGGACGTCCGGAGGAGAACTCGATGATGGGCGCGACCGTCCAATCGCTCAATAGCTTCGCCTTCATGCCGTCGCCGGCGACTTTGCCACTTTGATAGACGGCGCTGAAAACAAAACGATGCCGCTGATCGAAGGTGGAATTTGAACGCTCGGAGTTGTAGTAGGGATAGAAGCTGTCTTGCGGCGCGAGCGGTGACTGCAAGTCGGTCGAATCGTCGATCGCATGCGAATACGTGTAAGAGGCGAGAAACTCGTAGTGCGAAGTGAAGCGCTTACGCAGGCTCAAGGTCATCGCATGATAAACAGAGCTTCCGTTCGAGTAGTTGGCGTCCATATCGCTGAAGGGAATGCATCCCGTTAGGCCAGTTGCAGTGGGATTACAAGTCGTATTTAGTCCAGCGGATGCGAGATCCGCGAGTGCGAGTGGAATGCAAGGCGCGAAGGGGCCACCAGCGAGCGAAGGATTGAGGCCTGACGGGCGGAAGAAGCTCACCAGCGCAGCGGGCACGTAATAGGGCAACGCACCGGGCAGCGCGGCGAGGGGACTCACGCCGCAGCTGGCGACGGAGAGTGGGCTGTCAGTCGGCAATGCTCCGCCTGCGGCGACCGCGGCCTCCCAGTTCTGCGTCAGCAAATCGCCCCGCGCCGGATTTGCATTGATGGGCCGGTTCAAGTGATGGCCGCCGTTGAAGTTATAACCGATGCTCGCCGCGAATCCGTGACCGAGGTCCTGTTCGAAGGTGAGGTTGGCCTGCTCGGAGTAGGCGTACACGAAATTCTTCGATTGTGGATAGCCAAAGGGCTGCGAAATCAAGGGCACGCCATTCGTGATGTAACCCTGATTCAGGAACAGCGAACTCGGGAGAAATGCATTGAACTGCTGTGCGTTAGCTTCATAACCGAATGCGCCCACCGATTGCGGGAAGCAATTCGCATTGCCGAGCGATCCCTGGAAGATATTGGATGCGCTCATATTCAGCGGGCTGGGTGAGCCGCCCACAACCGGGCAGGGATTGCTGCCGAAGAAGACCAACTGTCCAGTTTTAGAACCGTCGGAAGCATCACCCAGGAAATAAAGGCCTAGCAGAGGATGATCGTAATAAGTTCCGAAAGAACCTCGAATCACACTTTTGCCATCGCCCTTTGGGTCCCATGCGAAACCAATGCGCGGTTGCACGTTATTGGTGTCCGTCTGGATTCCCTTGGCGATGCCAAGCTGGTTGTAGGCTGAGGCCGCGAGCCCAGTTGGGGGTGCGAATTGCGGCGGGAATTCAACGTCATAGCGCACGCCAAAGTTGAGCGTAAACGTCGGGCTGGCCCGCCAGGAATCCTGCCAAAAAAGGCCGAGCGGCTTGTTGGAGAAAGAATCGCTGGGATTGCCGTAGCCCTGGATGAAATCTTGGGGAATGCCGGCGCCGTACGCCTGTACAGGCGAGAATGATGGGAAGGGCGACGGAAAAGGACTGATGCTGCCGAAATCATAGACGCCACCGTAATTCACGGTGAAGGTTGCGGTGGTTGGAATGTAATCGAAGTCCACGCCGAACTTAATGTCATGGCGGCCGACGGCCCAGGAGAAATTGTCAGTGAACTGGTACCGCTGCTCGGTGCGGTCAATGTACGAATAAGGCTCGCGTCCAAAGAAGGCATAGCCGTAAATATTTACGGCTACGTTGGCGCCATCTGAGTTTGCTGTGTTGTAAAAATATGAAAGGCCGCGGCGGGCGTATTGAAAGCGTAACTCATTGATCTTATTGGTGCCGATGGTCCAGGTGTCCTGCGCCACGACGCTAACGTCGCGATAAGTCTGCTGCGAAGTCCGCGAGTAGGCGTTTTGGCCGAACACCTGATTTTCGCCGTTCACTTCAATTCCAGTAATTGTGCTGGGGCTGACATTGCCGCGCAGCATGAGTTGGTTGTTCTGATTAATCTTGTGATCCAGGCGCAAAGAGTAGAGGCTTGTGCCTTCAAAGACGGGGAAATTTCCCGTCTGCGAATTGAGGGAAACGTAAGACGAAGGCACAAAACATCCCGGCGTGGGCGGCGGACAGGATGTAGGAAAGCCTTTAAGCCCGAAAGCGCCGCCTAAACTTGTTGGCCACAGAGCATTCAAGGCCATGCCCGACGAGGAGCCGGCGAGAGCCGCGTATTGTCCAACTTCAGCCGCGAAGACGGGATTCGTCGCTTCCTCCTGCAAGGTTGAGGGATTGGTCAGGAACTGCACCTGTTGGGGAGTCAGTTGCAAAACGCCCAAAGGCAGTCCCACTTGCGTTGTGTCGAAGGACTGAAGGCCAAAATTGTCCTGCCCGATGCTGGCAAATCCGGTTTCGTGCCGGCGGGTAATTTCGTACGAAAAGTAATAGTAAGTCTTATCTTTCTTGATGGGTCCGCCGAATGCGGTGCCGGCTTGCACCCGCGTATACGCAGGATCAGAGACGTTGCTGAACGGGTTCGTGGCCTGAAAATCGCGGTTGCGAAGATAGCCATAGACATCGCCGTGAAATTGATTCGACCCGGAACGGGTGATGATGTTCACGACGCCTCCGGCGGCGCGGCCGTATTCGGCGGCATATCCGGTATTGATGATCTGAAATTCCTGCACCGCCTCCTGGGAAACGGTCGAACGCACGCCGTTGGTCGCGTTATCCGTGGCGTCTGCGCCATCCACGTTGACCAGGTTCGCGCGGGCGCGCTGACCGCCAATGTTCAATCCGGATGTGGGCGCCGCCCCAATGTTAGGCGCGTTATCGCGGACGACTTGTGAATCTGTCAATGCGAAATTGATGTAGTTGCGTCCGTTAATCGGCAGATTGTCAATTTGTTTCTGATTAACCGTGTTCGTGGATGAGCTGCGCTGAGTCTCGACGAGTTCCGCGTCGGAACTCACGGTGACCGTCTCTTCTCCTTTGGCAATAGTGAGAGCTATCGGCAAATCTGCGGACTGACCGATTGTAACGATCACGTTCGTGGCGGTTGCCTTGGCAAAACCCGGTGCGGTTATAGTCACCGAATAGGCGCCCGGCGGAAGCGCCAGAATGTTGTATTCGCCCTGGCCATTGCCGATAGCGGAGCGCACGAATCCCTTTGCCGGATCGCTGGCTGTAACCGCAGCGCCGTTGACGAGGCTTCCTTTGGGGTCCTTCACCGTGACATGCAAATCGCCGCTGGCTACGCCTTGGCCAAAAGCCAGAGTGCTCACCGCCAGCAGCTTCAACAACAGAATGGAGCTGAACAGGAAACCAAATCGGCGCATCGTCATAAGGATCCCCCGGAAGTTTGTTTGGGTGTGTTGACGGGCGTATGTACGCTCCGGCCCGAGTCGGGTTGGCAGGCTTGCTAACATGCCCCGTTAGACTGGAAAGGTAACCGTTGGCTTTTATACCACTTGCCGGAAAGAAAGCAAGTGCGGAAGTGAAAAGGTACAGTCTTAGTCACGCGTGGCGGCCGCGCCACTCGGCTTTGGTGCGGATGGGGTGGCCGGGCGATTGAATTGAACGTGCATTTCGGTGAATTTGGGCAGAACGACGTCGCGGCCGTGGCGGGTCAGCATGAACACACCGGACACGCAGGTGGCGGCGATACGTGCCGTCCCCGCCGTGGAAGCGTCCGTCGCGGTGGAGACGAGAGCTTCGATGACCAATTGCGTGCCATCATCCACTTCTTTGGCGATGCCGGCAGTTACACCACCATTGATGAGCATCCAGGCCTTGCCCGGGCGCTCGCCCTTAAACTCTCCCTCGCGGTCGATACGAGTGTGTGATCGCTGGTCGAGTTGAGCGGCCGTGATAGTTGCCGCCGTCGGGTTCGGCGATTCGCCAGGCAATTGTAAGCCGGTGAATGTGAGAAACAAAGAACCGGCCCGGCTCAACATACGTGGAGGGGTACGTTTGGCGACATTACCGGACAAGATGGTGCCTTCGGGAATCACGACGCCAGAGTCCAATTTCACAGGCTCGATAAAGCGTGCCTGAAAGGCGTCACCGGCTCGATTCTTCCCCGCGCTCAAGTTATCGAGCAGGATGATCTTGGCCTCCGTCCCGGCCGGTATTATCACAGGGCCGTGGGCCGAAGCCACGGCCGATGGTGCGCCATCAGTTCTCGAGGCTTCGAGCGTGATAACCTGCGGCGGCGGAGCTTGCTTCGTTTTTTTTGCTTTTGGATGGCTGGTTCCCGAAACCGGTGGGGGGGCGCTTACCGAACGCTCCCGGTGCAAGTCGAACCAGGCAACATCGAACGGCATTGTGCTCCCGTCGGGCATGGTGACTGTCGCGGATCGAATGATCGGGAAATTTTCATGCCGCGGCGTGAAGGCCTGAATCACCCACGGCCAGTGGTCATTGCGTTGGCGACGTCGTTTTTCCAGTTTGTCCACCGTGAGGCGAATCGACGTCCCGGCAGGAACAAGCTTTTGCTCGCCCGAGTAAACATCGCGTGAAACCGTTCCCGAAATAACGTCGCCGGGGCGCAGCTTAGACGTCTTGACGGTATTCGCAATTTCAACCTTGAGGAAAAGATCAGCATTGCGGGCGTGGGTTGTTTGAGGGCCTTGGGCCATACTGGCGGCCGCAACGAAAAGAGAAATTACGATAAAACAGAATGATCGGTTGACCATGGCTGGTTCTGGAATTCTACCGCAACCGTTATTCATTGCGGCTTACACCTGATTCTTCTATTTGCATCGTCTTAACCGCCCAAGCCATACGCGGCGTGTTGTGAGCGATGCCGTAACGGCCCTGCGAATCCAGTAAAATCATGCCTCCATGACCGTTGACCCGGTCTTTCAGGTAGTTAATCGCTTCCTGTGCCACCCATTCCGGCAAGCTCCCGGAGGCTACACGATCAGCGGCCCATTTGGCGAGAACCAGCTTCATGATCGGTTCGCCCCATCCCGTGGTCGAGGCCGCGGCGGATAAATTATCTGCATAGCAGCCGCAGCCAATCAGGGAAGAATCGCCGAGGCGCCCCGGAGCCTTATCCAGTGTGCCCCCGGTCGAAGTGGCAGCGGCGATGTTGCCATCGCGATCAAGCGCGACCGCGCCGACCGTGTCGTGCGAAATTTCCGGTGCAAACAGGTCGTTGCCGTGTTTTCGATTTTTTACCTGCGCTTGATATTCGCGGAGGCGCTCGATTTCGCGAGGGATGACGAGATCTTTGTTAGCGCAGAGTTTGATGCCGTGTTCTGCCGCGAATCGTTCGGCCCCCTCGGCGACAAAGTAAACATGCGGACTCTCGCTCAGGATCTTTCGCGCTGCGCGTATGGGATTGGAGATGCGTTCCACGCATCCAACACCCCCGGCACGTAAGGTCGCGCCTTCCATGATGAGCGCGTCAAGCTGCACTTTGCCGTCACGATTGAGAAAACTGCCCCGTCCGGCATCGAACGTCTCATCGTCTTCCATGATGACAACGGCTTCCTCCACCGCATCCAGCGCTGAGCCGCCGCGATTGAGAACGCGCCATCCCGCGCTCAATGCATCGCGTACGCCCTTTATGTGTGCATCGACTACATCATCCGGCATGGCCCACGCGCCGCCGTGAACCACCAGAACGGGATTACCATGCGAAAACAAAGCAAACCTCAATGAGATGACAAAATCGGTGAGTGACTGGATAGTCTAGCATCGCCTCTCGCTGCGGGAAGCAGATCGGCAAAAGCGAATCCATCTCGAACCACTGTCTCGCCGCTCATGACCGGGATCTCGCCGGAAAACATCGGCCCAGCACGAGCGAAAGTATGGAATTCGCCATTCTCGCCGCACGGATCGATCTGAGCCGGCAATTCCGCCAACAACTTTTCATCGAAGCTTCGGCCAGAGAAAGTGGCGTCGAGCTTGCTCGTGTCCACGCAAGTCAGCGTTGCCTTTAGCCCCGACGCGATCATCTGTTTCGCCAACTCGTGCGTAGGAAATTTCCATAGTGGAAAAAGCGCTTCCAAGCCTGTGCCGGACAACTGCCGCTCGCGATAGGCACGGATATCTTCAAGAAAAAGATCACCGAAAGCTACCGCATGGATTCCCCGTTGCAGGGCATCGGCGCAAGCCTTCGCCATCAATGTTTCATATTGCTCGTTCGAGCAGGGCCACGGCAACGGCACCGTCCAAAGCGGCAACCCTGCCGCCTCGGCCTGCTGTTCCACAAGTTCCCGCCTCACTCCGTGCATGGCCACGCGGTCAAATTCCTGATTGAAAGTGGTGAGTAACCCAACGATTTCATATTCAGAATGTTGGCGTAGAACATGTAACGCCCATGCGCTATCTTTGCCGCTGCTCCAGGAAATGATGATTCGTTTCATTGGAAGTCGATTGGCCAGAATAAGGTCTGACTAGAGCGCAAGCGCGCTAACTACGCCGCTTGCCCGGCCTTCGCCAGAGGTGGAGCGTCCTGCGTGCGCGTCCAGGTATAACGCATACGGTGGATCACCGTAATCGTCGAGAGCACCGCGATGATCCAGAGGACTGGCGCCATGCGGTTGAACAATGCGCCAATGATGACTAAAACCAAACGCTCTGGTCGTTCCATAAACCCCACCCTGCAGGAACCAATCAGCGATTCCGCACGGGCGCGAGTATAGCTGACCATGATGGCGCTGATCATCACAAACGCTGTCAACACCACATAAAAGAAACGATCGCCACGCGCATAAAAAACCAGCAAACCAAAGAATTGCGACGCATCGCTATAGCGATCTACCACCGAATCAAAGAATGCCCCGAAACGAGTGACGCGGTTGGTGGCGCGGGCGACCTCCCCATCCACCAGGTCAAAAAATCCCGAGCCGATAATGACCAATCCGGCATAGAAAAACATGCGAGCTTGATTGTCGGCATTGGCTTTGCCGAAAAGAAATGCGGCATAGGTGTTGACCACTAGGCCCATGAACGTCAGCACATTGGGATTAATACGCGACAGCGCCAGCCAGCGGACAATATGATCGAGCAGCCAGCCACATGCGCGGCCGAAGGCGCGAGTCCAGGTTTTTGCTTGGGTCTTGCCCGGTGCGTTCACGGCTGTGGCCGCTTTGCTCACGCCGTCTCTGCCTCGTCGTGAATCGTGCTCAGCGTAAGTATTTCCATCTCCCGCGCGCCATTGGGCGTAACAAACGTCGCGGTGTCGCCAACTTTCTTATTCAGCAGTGCGCGCCCTATCGGTGAAGTCGTCGAAATCTTTCCTGCCGCTACATCAGATTCTTCGCTGGTGACCAGCTTGTACTCGACTTCCGCATTTTTCGTATTGTCGAATACTTTTACGGTCGACCCCAGGCCAACTCTGTCCTTGGGAATGTTGCTCATGTTCACCATCGACAAATCGGCGATGCGCTTGCCCAGTTGCCGCAGGCGCGCCTTAACAAACTCCTGCCGCTGCTTGGCCATGTGATATTCGGCATTCTCGCTCAGGTCGCCAAGGGCCGCAGCCTTCTTGATTTCCTTGGGAAGTTCATGCACCAGCTCATGCTCGAGTTGGTTGATTTCGTCCTGCAACTTGCGCTTGATTTGCTCAGTCATGCTAGAAGCCGATTATAGCGCGGTGAGCGAGGTTTCCAGTTTCGGCCGCCGGTCCCTACCGGGCGCGCCTTGCGGAACCCTCAGTCCCCAAGCGGCGGCATCAATCGAAGAACCCTCCTATTATCAGTCAGATATAAGGTCAAATCCGCAATCGGCGCGGCTTCTCCGCCCGTAAGCTAGTATTACTTCCAAAGTTGAGATAAGCTGAGTTAGGTCGTTCTTCAACTTCCTCGCCCGTCAGGTGGTTTCCTCATGTTGAGCAGTAACGGTGGGTTTCGCATCGGCGACAAGGTGGTTTATCCCAACCACGGCGTAGGAGTTATCGAGCAGATCAGCAGCCGCACCATCGGGCAGAACGTCGAGAAATTCTACCTGCTGTCCATTAAGTCCAGTAGCCTCAAGGTGATGGTGCCATTTCACAACGTGCACGCTGTCGGCATGCGACCGGTGGTGAAGAACCAGGAAATCAATAAGATTGTGGAATTTCTCGCCACTGGTGACTGCGACAACAATGACGATTGGAAAGACCGTTTCAAGGTCAATTCCGACCGCATGCGCACCGGTTCCTTATTGGAGATTGCGTCAGTCCTCAAGAGCTTGCTGGTGCTCAATCAGGCGAAGCCGATTTCCTTCCGCGAGAAGAAAATGCTGGAGCGCTGCCGGTATCTGCTCGTAAGCGAACTTGCCATGGCGCGCAATTGCGCCGAAGTGGAAATCGAGACCCTGTTGACCGACGCGCTCGCGAAATGTGCGTTGCGCTTCCCCGACGCCGCCGATTTCGCCGCCTAGCCTATGCCTTGTCTGTCTTGCTCTCTATTCTCTGTACTCCTGCCACCTTGTCATTCCGAACCGCTTTAGCGGTGAGGAACCTGCTTTTTGCTGCGCCAGCCAATCCGCCGCTCCCTTGCGATCCGTTCCCATTCGCCTGCGTATTGGCTGTTTAGCCGAGGGAGCCGCCGCTCACGGCTTATAATTCCCGCGTGTCCTCCCATACCACGCCTCGGCATCCGCGCGTTCTCGGCCTTGATGTCGGCTCGCGCCGGATTGGAGTCGCCGTTTCCGATCCCTTGGGAATCACGGCCCAAGGCCTCGAGACCATCCAGCGCCAAAACAAGCGGACCGATCTCTCCGCGCTCGGAAGACTTATTCAGGAGTATGCCGTCGTCGAAATTGTCGTCGGTTATCCGCTTCGCATGAGCGGCGCGGAAGGAACGCAATCGGCGAAAATGGATCTCTTCGCCGATGAATTGCGCAAGCGCTTCAAATTGCCCGTTCATTTATGGGATGAGCGTTTGTCCTCCGCTCAAGCCAACCGTCTGTTGCGTGAGACCGATATGTCCATCAAGCGGCGCGGCCAGGTGGTGGACCAGATGGCTGCCGTTCTGATTCTGCAAAATTGGATGGACGCACGGGCGATGCGCACGTAGGCACCCGTTCCGCCTTGCCGAGCCTAACCATCCTCCCAGCTTGCCGTTCCGAATCCGGCGCGAAATGCGCGAGGAAGTAAACTGGACTTATGGACACTTCGCCCTCTGCGCTTAAGCCGCCCGACTTTTATCACATTCTGATTAGCGCCATCGCACCCCGGCCCATCGCTTGGGTTTCGACCTTAAATAAAAATGGCCAGCCCAATCTGGCGCCGTTTTCTTTTTTTACCGTCGTCTCGGCCCAGCCCCCGCAACTCGGTTTTTCACCCGGCCCGCGGCGCACGCCGCAAGGCCATGTCACCAAAGACACGTTGCGCAACATTCGCGACACCGCGCAGTTTGTTGTTAATATCGTGACGCTTGACGTCGCCCAAGCCATGAACCTGACCAGCGGTGAGTACGAACATTCTGTCAACGAATTCGAACTGGCGAATTTAACCCAGCGTCCATCGCAAATCGTCCGTCCGCCGCAAGTGGCGGAATCACCGGTCAGCTTCGAATGCCAACTCCGGCAGATTCTCGATTTCGGCGATCCGCCAACCGGCAGCTTCGTGATCGGCGAAGTCGTTTCCGTTCATTTGGAGGAAAGCATCGTGCGCGACGGCCGCCTCGACGGCAACGCTCTCGATTTGATCGGCCGGATGGGTGGAACGCAATACTCACGCACCCAGCCGCGCTTTGACATGCACCGGCCAAAGACCGAATGAAGCCGGTGACCAACGTCGCGTGACCATCGGCTAAGGGGCCCGCGCTGCAATTCATCTAAACTATCCGACGTCCTGACATACTGGTATCGTGCGCACTGTTCTAATAATTCTATTGCTGGCGGCGCTGGCCGTGGGGGGCTGGCTCGCATGGGCGCTCTATGTTCCGGTTACGCCGTCGGGCCAGAAATTCGTCTTGTTGCATGCTGGCTACTCCACCCGGCGCATTGCGCGAGAACTTCAGGATGCGGGCGTAATTCGTAATGCTGGCGCATTTCTAATCTGGCGCCGCCTCCATCACGGACATTCCCTCAAGGCGGGCGAATATCTCTTTGAGAAGCCGGCAAACGCCGTGGCCATAGATGACCGCCTGGTCCGTGGGGATATCTATGTTCGCACCGTCGTCGTACCCGAAGGTTTCACCATCTTTGATGTCGCGCAGGCCGTCGAAAACGCCGGGCTCGGTTCGAAAGAGGAATTCCTTAAAGTCGCGATCACGGATACCGATTTGATTCGCGACCTTTCCCCCGACGCCGCTACGCTCGAAGGATTCTTGTTTCCCAACACATACGAATTTACCCGTACGCAAAGCATGGAAGACATCGCTGGCACGATGGTCCGTCAGTTTCGGGAAGTGGCGAAGGAAATTGGATTGACGTCCAACATACCCGCTGTGGTCACTCTCGCATCCATTGTGGAGAAGGAAACTGCCGTTCCGGAGGAGCGCATGATCGTCGCGAGCGTCTATGACAACCGCGTCCGCCGCAACATGTTGCTGCAAGCCGACCCTAGTGTCGTCTACGGCGAACTGCTGCAAGGCGCGTATACCGGCGCCCTGCACCACGACGACATGAGATTCGATTCTCCTTACAACACATACCGGCACGCGGGCTTGCCGCCGGGCCCCATCGCGAATCCCGGCCGCAGCGCGCTGGAAGCAGCGTTGCATCCCGCGAACACAGATTACATTTATTTCGTGGCCGACGGTTCCGGCCGCCATAAATTCGCCCGTAGCCTGGAAGAGCACAATCGAAACGTGGCCGCCTACCGCAAGGCCATCAACGGCCAGCACTAAATACGGCCAGCGCTAAATACTACTTGCGCTGTGGATGGAAACGATCCACAAATAAATCTGTTACTTCCAGCCGCCTAAACTCATCAAACTCATGAAATAATTTATCTATTCATTCATCTTTCATGTCGAGCCTTCGGCGGTATGCCATTATTGTTGCTGTTCTTTTCGCTGAGCTCCCCCTCGGCGGATGTCTTTTCCGTTCACGCGTGGTGGAGCGTCCTTTTACCGGGCATCTTCAAACGGCCAATCAGTCGCAGTTGATCGCTTACCTCGAGGATCAGGCGCAACGTATTCACTCGATGCAGGCCACGGTGGATATCGATACTTCTATCGGCGGCGAAAAGAAGGGAAAGATCACCGATTATAAGGAAATACGTGGATATATCCTGGTGCGCAAACCTGCGATGCTGCGCATGATCGGGCTTTTGCCCGTCGTCCGTACAAGAGCGTTCGACATGGTGAGCGATGGGCAGAACTTCAAACTTTCCATTCCCCCCAAGAATCGTTTTGTGGTCGGCAGCAACGATGTCATTCTCCCGAATCCGCAACAGCCGCTGGAAAACCTGCGTCCGCAGGTGATTTATGATGCCGTGCTGATTCGCCCGGTAGATGACCGCAATGAAATCGCGGTCCTCGAAAATGACAGGCAAATCATCACCGACACCAAAGGCCACAAATTGGAACAAGCGGACTATGTGCTTGATGTAATCCGCAAAAGCGATAACGCCTGGCATCTCGCGCGCAAGCTTGTCTTCACCCGCACCGACCTTTTGCCCCACCGGCAGATTACGTATAACGCGGCCGGAGACGTGGTAACCAACACGCTTTATGCAAACTATCTTGACTACAATGGCATCAGCTATCCCACGCAGATCGAGATCGTGCGCCCCCAGGAAGAGTACGACATCACGCTTAACATCGTGAAAGTTGAGTTCAACAAAACACTCACCGACGAGCAATTCACGCTGGAGCAACCCCCGGGCGCACAAGTGGTACATTTGGGCCAGCCGCAAGCGGGAACTTCATCAGCCATGGCGGGGTCGGACCGGCCTTAGGTTTTGCGGCGAACGCTGAAAGGCTGCTTTTCAAATGAACAAAATGATTGTGGCCAACTTGGTACATCGCCCGGTGCGGTCGATTATCAGCATTGTTGCCATTGCCCTCGAAATCACGCTGATTCTTCTGATTGTCGGGCTCTCGCTGGGTATGTTGAGCGATTCGCGGCAACGTCAGGCCGGCATCGGCGCTGACGTCATCGTCATGCCTCCTGGATCGTCGTTCATGGTTGGGCTGTCGGGCGCGCCTATGTCCATCAAGATCGGCGACATTCTCGCCAAATTGCCGCACGTGGTTTCGGTCGCGCCGGAAATCACTTCCATATCCACCGCGGGCGCGGTTGAAGTTATTGCCGGCATAGATCTAAAGAGCTACGAAGGCATGTCTGGGCCATTTCGTTTTCTGGAGGGCGGCCCGTTCCGCGGCCCCGACGATGTGCTCGTGGACGACGTCCTGGCCAGATCGCGCCACGTCAAGGTCGGCGACAAAATTGAAATCCTCAACCATGAATTTCAAGTATGCGGCATTGTGGAGCAAGGTAAGGGTGCAAGAAAATTCGTCCCGCTGGCTACCCTACAGGATTTGATTGGCGCCCAGAACAAAGCATCGCTGTTCTACTTGAAACTTGACGATCCGGCCAACGCCGATGCCGTGGTCGGCGAGATAAAGCAGGTCCCGGGAATGGAAAAGTATGTGGCCACTTCGATGGCGATGTACCTTTCGATGATGACGCCCAGTCACTACCCCGGCCTCACAACATTTCTGAATATCGTGATTGGGATTTCCGTCACCATCGGCTTTATCGTGATTTTCCAGGCCATGTACACGGCCGTGATGGAACGTACGCGCGAGATCGGCATCTTGAAGTCGCTGGGAGCGTCCAAGCTCTACATCGTGAATGTGATCTTGCGTGAAACCGTGTTGCTGGCTTTGGGCGGGATTGTCGCGGGCGTGATTGTCAGCCTGGCCGCACGCGCGGCCATCCACCATCGCATACCCACCGTGCCCATTATCGTGAGCGGAGGGTGGATTTTGCGTGCCGCCGTAATTGCCGTAATCGGGGCGATTTTGGGCGCGCTCTATCCGGCCTATAAAGCCGCGCAAAAAGATCCGATTGATGCGCTGGCGTATGAGTAAATTCTTCCGGAAGATTTATCGATAGAAAAAGGCCCGCATAAGCATCGAGCCCATGCAGGCCGCCGGCTCTACATCGCTGAATCCGAATTAAACGTGTCCGCTGTGACTTTCCAGGTGCCGTCCGCTTGTTTCATGTAGACGGTCAGAAACTTGCCTTTGTCGGTCATCGGTTTTTTCGTCTTCGGATTGGTCATGGTCATCGTGTACGTACCCTGCGTATAGATCATGTCGCCACCCTTCGACGCAACCTGCTTGTCGGAAGCAAACGTCAAAGCAAAATTCTTGTCCGCCATGAACGGAACCATGGCCGCCTGAATGGCGGCTTTCCCATTCAGCGTGGGTGCGCCGGGATAGAGCCCGCTCCCGTCGTCCGTAAAATACGCAGCCCACTTGGCCGCGTCTTTCGAAGCTGCATCTTTTACCCATTGCGCCTCGAGGTCTTTCACCGTTTGTATATCAGCCGCGCGCGTGTCGGGCGGGGCCGCCGGCGGAGCAGGTGCTGTAGCACAACCGAGCGTGATAACAACGAGCATTAAACAGGCAACGATCCAAGCATTTCTGATCATATTTATCTCCTTGGGAGTACGTGCGCGGAACAGTATAGTCCAAGTCGTGAGGCGCGATAGGCAGGTTTCCCTTTGTTATAATCGCCTTGCCGCCTGTGGCGCTATCGTCTAGGGGTTAGGACGTGAGATTCTCAATCTTAAAACACGGGTTCGATTCCCGTTAGCGCTACCAACTCTCTCTCTCTCGTCGTCTCGATTCGCGTGTGCATCTCCTCCATCGAAGCTGAGGGCAGCGCTGCACGTATCGCAACAAAAATTAGGTGGCGCGCTGTGCGATTCCGTAAAAGTTTGATCGCGTCCTGTGGACGCCCGCATCTGCATGGCGGCAAAGTGGATACACGCCGCGCAGCCGGCATTTTCTCGAGCAAAATAGCGAATGCGCGGGGCGGTTTGAGGCAAAACTCACCAAATCGCTAAAGGTGAAAAAAACGCGTCCGCTAAGTGCCTGCAAAGAATGGGTTTGGAAATTGGATTTATTGGCGCTTGGTCGCCATTGCGCACTTTTGCGCAGGTTCTGCCGCGAGGTGGTTTCGCGCCAAGCATAAGGAACGTAATGACTTACTCGGCTGCCGAAACCACTTGTATGAAATTTGCCTCGAAATTTCAGGCAAAAAACATGCGAGTATGCTCCCGGCGAGTCGAGTGTCGGGGGGAATTTAGCGGGAGTGGTTTTTGAAGGATCTTAGAGCAGTTCGGAGTCTGTTTGGGCTTGGCGGCGACCGGCGATTTTTTCGGAGATGAAAAACACGCTGTCGGGTCTATCGTGCCCACCCTTTCGCTAAAGTCGCGAAATGGTGGGACATCCTCTTTATTTGTGGCGATGCAAGTGATTAAGAGACCAAAGGTGGGCCAGCCCGATTTTTTCGAGATTATCGAGTTCACACCGGCTTCTGGGATTTTCCTGCGTCGGCCAATGCGCGCAAAGCAATGGCATAGGCTTTGGAAATAGCTTCCTGCTCCGTTCGACCGTATGCGAGTGCACCCGGTGTTTCAGGAATTTCAGCTATCCAGCGGCTATCCACTTCTTGCTCAGTTTCTATGCTGAATCGCGAGTCTTGGCTCCTAGCGCTTTGCGGTGGTTTGCGGTGAGGTCCACTTGTATAGGATGCAGTGACTCCGCGTAGGCTGCATACATCACGCAAGTAACGGACAACATCGAAACATACTCCGAAGAAACTCGAATTTACCAGTAATTTACTCAGTTCGTCATAGCCGAGGAAGGGCGCTGTATACGTTTTTGGAGTTTGGTTCGCGGGTAGGGGCGATAGTTTTGCTCATCAACTCCGTTTTCGGTTACCAGGTGTGCTTTCGGGCGCGGGAAAATAAGAAGTAGCGAATGCGAGAAGAAGCGGGCAAGCCTGGTGGCTTACCCGCGTTTATTGCGCCCAAGGATCTATGGGTTATCGGTCGGACTTTGGCAATTCCATTAGCAAGCCAGCGCTCTGCCCGGTTTGGACGCTGGGTAATTGCCCGTTCCATTTATCGATGTACGCGCGCTGATTTTCCAAGCGGCGCAATTCGAGCAACTGCGGCGTAATTGAGCTTTGCCGGATGCGGTTCGCATCAGCTTCACCTTGCGCGCGCGTAACGGTGGATTTTGCGTCACCTTCGGCTTCCGCGATTTTCTTCGCCGCTTCCGCCTGCGTGGTTGCGAGTTCATTTTTAGCCCGTTCCGCTTCCTGAATTGCTTGAGCTTTCGCTGTAATGGCATTGGCGATTACAGTAGGCACGCGTGGCGCCCCGATGAAACCGAACTGCTGCACACCCACCCCGACATTCGAGACTTTATCTTGAATTTGCGCTTCGACTTTATGAAGAAATTCTGCCTTATGTTCCCCATAAATATCCTCGACAACATAAGTCGAAGCGACTTCATTCAAGGAGTTGCGCACAATGTCCCTCAGAATGCCATGCGTGAAAACGTCTAGATCGTTCACACGATATTTCACATAAAAATCTGGAACGTGCTTGGGATCGATGGCATAAGAAAGCGAGACGTTGGCAAAAATCTCCATCCCTTCTTTGCTATTGAAGCCCATCTCCTCATTGAGGGGATGGCCTTCGTTCGTGTCGTTTGTCCACTTCACAGTCTGAACAAAAGTTGGAAACTCAATGATTTGTGTCGTTAGTGGGCTATAAAAGACCCAGCCGGTGCGAATTGGGATTTCTGATGCACCCCGCTGACTGCCGGCGAGGTTAACTTCAATGCCGGTATAACCAGCTTCAATCCGAGTAGCGCGCACAAGAAATGCTGTGATGAGCCAGAAGGCGATCAATCCGCCGATTCCCAGGAGCGTCCATCGGATCACCGAACCAGATGCCAGCTTGTTTCCAAAGCGATCGAAGACTTCACCGCGAGCCTTATTATCTCTATCGTCAAAGATTGTCATAATTTTCTCCAAATCATCTTAAGAACGAATGGCACAACCAAAAGTAGAACCAGAATCATGGCGATGCCGCCATATAAGCGGGCATCGCTGGGCTGGCTCATCCAGTGCAAGGCGCGAATCATGACTGCATAGGTAAGCAATGCGAGGATGATGCTCGCGACCAAACGCAAGTGACCTGTCATAGGACACACTCCGCCTGAAGTAGGGTGAACTGCATATAGACTCTGCTAGTGGTAACAAGAACTTCGGACGATTGTCCGTATCGGATTGGGTTCTCTTTACATGAAATGCCAATGAAAGGTTTGAACTATTTCCAAACCTAAGCTCATTCGGAGATATTGATGCCATATGCAAAGGGAAGATACAAAATCGGACAAGTGCCGTTTCCTTATATATTTACGGACGTTGCGGTTGAGGGTCTATAATTTTTTCTGGATACACGCGATATTGCAAATTCTGTCCTGAGAGTGGAACTCCGTATGGCTCGCCAGAAATGCCGAACGCAGCTTATTTCATTGACACTCATCATTGCGGCGACGCTTGGTTTTTCTGCGACGCTGTTCGCCGCCGAGCAAAAATCCTACGACATCGAAGTGCCGGCGGTGAAGGAGTGGGTGGATACGGGCATTGATCTGCATGGCGGGGCGAAGCTGCGGTTTACGGGGACGGGGACGATAACCTATCCAGCGCCGACTGATAATTCGAAGTTTCAATCGAGCACGGTGGGATCGTTCGGTCCGGATGGGCTGGCGCGGGGATGGGCGGATTTAATTCACCAATATGCGGTGGTGAGCGCGGGCCATGGCGCGCTGATTGGGCGCATAGGCTCGGACGCGTATGTGCAGCCGTTTCTGATAGGCGCGAGCAAGGAATATGACGTGCGGGTTGCGGGGCGGTTGTGGGTGGGTATCAACCAGAGCATGACCGATGCTGCGAGCGCGACGGGCAGCTTTAAAGTCAAAATCGAAATTCTGGATGAGGGAGCGAAAGACGATTCGAATCCCGGCGGGCCGGCGGACAGCAACATTGCGGGGATTACGCCCGATTTATTGAGCAAGATTCCGCGGCGGGTTTCGGATCCGGCGGGCAATCCGGGAGACATGGTCAACATTCTGATTGTCGGCACGCAAGCGCAGGTGGAAACAGTATTCGCGACGGGCGGTTGGGTACAGGTGGACAAGAGCGTGGAGAACACCGCACTGAACGCGATCATGGATTCGATTGAGAAGAAAGATTATCTGACCATGCCCATGAGCACGCTGTTTCTGTTTGGACGGGCGCAGGATTATGGCTTTGCGCATGCCGAGCCGGTGAAAGTGGCGATGTCACGCAATCACTTGCGAGTGTGGAAGTCATCGCTGGAAGTGGATGGGCGCCCGCTATGGTGCATTGCGGCCACGCATGATATTGGCTTTGAGCGTGATCAGCGGAACAACGGACTGACGCACAAGATTGACCCGGCGATTGATGGCGAACGGGAGTATGTGAATGGTACGTTGTCGGGAACAGGCTTGGTGCAGGCGCGTGACCACGTGACGCCGGCAAATGCGTTGACGACGGCGAAGACGGCAACGGGCGGAGAGTTTCATTCTGACGGACGCGTGTTGGTTTTAGTTTTGAAGAACAATTAAGGTTGGCGCGGAATTTTTCTACAGCGAACACCTTAGAAAATTTGATTGGTTGTTCCTCAAAAGTAAACCTGTGCAATTTTTTTTAACGAAGTTTCAAATCTGCTTCACGCCCCCTTAATACCAGACGGTCAACCTTAGGTCGCCAAGGAGAAACTTCTCCGGAGGAAGACCTATGAGGTTGAACCATTTGCTGCGCGAAACGAGCCGGTACGCCGGACTAGGCGCAGCATTACTCGCTACGATTACAAACATGGCGGCACCGACCTTCGCTGCCGAAAGCGCTGCAAAACCATACGCAACCACTCCGATTCAACATGTGATTGTAATCATCGGTGAAAACCGCAGCTTCGATCACGTTTATGGCACGTACCAGCCCAAGGCCGGACAGAGCGTATCGAACCTTCTCTCGAAGGGCATTGTCACTGCAAAAGGCACGCGCGGGCCGAATTTCTCACTGACTCAGCAGAACAGCGCATTGGACGGGACAACCTACTCAATCAATCCTGGCCAAAAGCAAGCTTATGCAAACATCCCGCCGGGTATGACTGGCGGCGCGCCGGAATACGCGAGCGATACCAGCCCGGCACCGTTTGCCACGCTGCAAGTTGCCAAACTAGCGGAACCGGATCTTTTTGGGAAATACAACAACTATCTATTGACTGGCGCGACAGGTCTTCCCAGCTATGGACTCGACACGCGCTACAAGACTCCATTCAATCTGGGACCTGGCGTTTTTCGCATCACCCCGCAAGTTCAATACGACTGGTACGCGTCCAGCCCGGTTCACCGCTTCTATCAAATGTGGCAGCAGGAAGACTGCTCCGCATCCAATTCAACCCCGACGAATCCGAGCGGCTGCTTAGCTGACCTGTTCCCCTGGGTTGAAGTCACTGTCGGAGCTGGAACCAACGGCGCTTCTCAACCGCACAATTTCAACAATGAGACCACGGGCGAAGGTTCGACGGCGATGGGCATGTATGACATCGCCGGGGGCGACGCTCCTTATATGAAGTATCTCGCCGACAACTACACGCTGAGCGACAACATGCACCAGTCTGTGATGGGCGGTACCGGGGCCAATCACATCATGTTTGGCTATGCGGATGCGATGTGGTACAGCGACGGCAATGGGAACCAAGCCGTGCCTCCGACCAACCAGATTGAAAACCCGAACCCGCAGGCTGGCACCAACAACTGGTACGACCAGGACGGTTACAGCGGCGGTTCTTACACGAACTGCTCGGATTTGACGCAGCCGGCCGTGGCTCCAATTGTCAACTACCTGCAATCTCTGACGCCGCCGATCAACCAGCGTTGCGGCTCCGGGAACTACTACCTGCTCAACAATTACAATCCTGGCTACAACGGCGACGGCACTCTTGCCAGCCAGTATTCTCCCTACACGATTCCACCGAGTTCGCAGCGCCATATCGGTGACGTTCTCGCCGGGGCGGGCTTGAGCTACACCTACTTTGGCGAGGGTTGGGACCTGTATCAAACCGATCCCGCTGGACAGAACCCCTATGATGCGTATTGCAATATCTGCAACCCCTTCCAATATGCAACCGACATCATGACCAGCCCCGCCCAGCGCGAGGCCCACATTCAGGACACGACCACCCTGTATGAGGACATCGACACCGGCAATCTGCCGGCAGTTTCCATCGTGAAGCCCAGCGGATTCGTGGATGGCCATCCGGCATCTTCGAAACTGGATCTGTTCGAAGGCTTCGTAAACCGCATCGTGGATGAAGTGCAGGCCAATAAGGCTCTGTGGTCGAGCACTGCGATCTTCGTCACCTTTGACGAAGGCGGCGGTTATTACGACTCCGGCTACATTCAACCGGTTGACTATTTCGGCGATGGCACTCGTATACCGTTGCTGATTGTGTCGCCTTACTCCACCGGCGGCATCGTTAATCATAGCTACGCCGACCACGTTTCCATCATCAAGTTCATCGAGCGTAACTGGAGCCTGGGCACCATTACTTCCAACTCGCGCGATAACTTCCCGAACCCGACCACGGCGAATGGCAATCCCTACGTGCCGACTAACAGCCCGGCACTGGACGATCTGTTCGACGCCTTCAACTTCGATAAATAGCAAGAGTTAGCAGTGAAAATTGCGGCAAACCAAGCCCTGGTTCAATAACTGGGGCTTGGTGTTTTTGAAACGAGACTGCAATGTTTTAACAAAGTGTTCACCTAGAGCTGTGGGTAAAAGTATTAACTGAAGAGTAGAGGAATTTCAGATTGAGGTTACCTGCCGTGAGAAAGTTTTCTTTCCCTGCTTATATTCTTTCGGTGATTTTGTTTTCGACTGTGGCTTTTGCGGAAAGTGGGCCCGCGAGTGTTGCAGGAAAGTGGCAAGTTTCATGGACGGGCAGAATCGGCACGGAGAATGCGGTCCTGCTGTTGCGGCAGAGCGGAACAAATTTGAGTGGAACATTTCGGGATGTACACGGCGTGTCGCAAGTAACGGGAAAAATCGAGAACGCCGCGGTTTCATTTGATGTGGCGTTTCAAGGGAAGAAGCCTTTTACCATCATCTTTACCGGTACGCTCGAAAACGGGAGTTTGAAAGGAAGCTCCAAATCGAAGGATGCCGGCGGTTATCTAGGGCATGGTGGAGAAATTATTCAACCAGACCGCCCTTGGACGGCCAAACGGGGCCGAGGACGGCGCCGGTCAAGAACAAATGCAAAGTTCCACAAAGAATTAGTTTCCGACTTTCATCTCAAGATTCGATGCCTCTCTGGAATATCTCCCAATGAACCGACGTGATTGGCTGCGCATGGGTTTTTATGCAGGCGCGGGAGCACTCGCGAAACCGCGATTATTGGCTTGGGAAACGAAATCGTCGGTGACCGGGACGCAGACGGCAGCGAGTTCTGGCGAAAAATCAGGTGCGTCAAGACTTGCGAGCTTCGTCGATCCGTTGCCGATTCCACCTGCGATTCGACCGGCGCACGGGCAGCCTCTTCATGTCCGCATGAAGCCGTTTCGGCAGAAGGTTCATCGCGACTTACCGCCGACTTATCTTTGGGGATACAACGGCTCGTGGCCCGGGCCCACCATTGAAGTTCGCAAAGGCCAGCCGCTCTCCGTGAAGTGGACCAATGAACTGCCGACGAAACATTTCCTGCCCATCGACTTTTCCGTTCATGGCTCGGAAGAGAACGTGCCGGAAGTGCGCACCGTCGTGCATGTTCACGGCGCGCAAACGTTGCCTGACAGCGATGGCTATCCCGATGCCTGGGTGACTTCTGACGGAAAGATGGGGCCGGCGAAAGCGGCGAATCCTTGCCAATATCCGAATGAACAGTCCGCAACGACGCTCTGGTATCACGATCACGCTATTGGCATTACGCGGTTGAATATCTATGCGGGATTGGCGGGATTTTATTTGATCCGAGATGAGGAAGAGGATGCACTGAATCTTCCCAGCGGGGAATATGAAATTCCGTTGATGATTCAGGACCGCCAGTTCAATCCGGATGGATCTTTGCTTTATCCCACCGCGAAGAATGGTACGAAACCGGTTTGGATTCAGGAATTTTTCGGCGACACGATCTGCGTGAACGGCAAAGCCACGCCTTATCTGGAAGTGGAGCCACGCAAGTATCGCTTCCGCATCGTCAATGGATCGAATTCACGTTTCTATCATTTTTCGATGATGCAGGCGGATGAAGGCGGTAAGCCTTTCGGCAAAATCACCGATGCGCCGGTCTTTCAGCAAATCGGCACTGACGCGGGGCTGATGCCTGCTCCGGTGAAGCTTTATTATCTGATCATATCTCCGGGCGAGCGCTTCGACCTAGTTATTGATTTCAGCGAGCACAAAGGTGCAAACCTGGCGCTGCTTAACGACGCGCCTGCACCTTATGCGCGTGGGGGTGAAATTGTCCCCAGCGACGTGATGTTGTTCAAAGTGACGAAACCGCTTTCGGGCAAAGACACAAGTTCAGTGCCTGAAAAACTCGCGCCATTCACGCCGTTGAATGCAGCCGACGCAGCGCAGGAACGATTTCTCGCGCTCACTGAAATGGATCGTCCCTCTGACGGTTACACGATGATTGGCATGCTTGGCATGAAGCACTGGGACGACCCCATCACGGAAGATCCGAAAGCAGGTTCCACTGAAATTTGGTCGTTCGTCAATGCGACGGGCGATGTCCATCCTATTCACACGCATTTGGTGAAATTTCAAGTCTTGAACCGGCAGGCGTTCGACGCGAAAGCCTACGCAGATACCGGGAAGGTTATTTTCACGGGAATACCCATGGCGCCGGAGAAGAATGAACGCCCTGCCTGGAAAGACACGATCAAGACTTATGCTGGGTATGTCACCCGCGTAATTCAGAAGTTCGATCTGCCTCCCGGAACGATTGCTGCTCCCGGGCAGGAGTTTCGCTATGTCTGGCACTGCCACGTGCTGGAGCATGAAGACAACGAGATGATGCGGCCCTACAAAGTTGTGGGATAGTCAATTCGGGACGGTAATGCCTTTAGGCCGTTGATTTCCATACTCCTTCCGTGCGGCGGACGAATCTCGCGCACTATGGCCGGAATCCATTATTCTATTAGTAGATTTCTTAATAGATTGCTATGGCACCCTCAAAAAATAAAAGCAATGGTTCAGGCGCGGGAACGGCGCTTTTAGAGAAAGAAAAGAGCAGCTCGCAGGATTTGGAACGTAAGTGTATTTTAGACGCCTTCCGCCAATGGGGATATCTGGAAGCAGACCTTGATCCGCTTGGTTTTTTGACGGCGGAAGTGCGTCCGGAGTTGCAGATCGAAGGCCCCATCGCGCAAGAGGCGCGTGCGGCTTATTGCGGGACGGTGGGCGTCGAGTTCATGCACATCGCGGATTCGGAGCGACGCCGCTGGATCCAGGAGCGCATGGAAGGGCCGCAAGCGGCCGTGGACCAGAGCGCGGCGCTGAATCAATTGATTTGCGCGGATTTGTTCGAGCAGGTTTTACAGCAGCGCTATCTGGGAAGCAAGCGATTTTCGCTGGAGGGTGTGACCGCGCTGATTCCGTTGGTTGACGAAATTCTCGAAGCTGCCGGAAAACGCGGTGCCATTGAAGTGGTCATGGGCATGAGCCATCGGGGACGGCTCAACGTGATTCTTAATGTTGCGAAGCGCCCCGCTGAGGAGATTTTTGCCGGATTTGAAGATGTTGATCCGAGGAGTGTTTTGGGCAGTGGCGATGTGAAGTATCACATGGGGGCGACGGGAAATTACCCAACCCGCTCTGGTGCGAACATTCACGTGCATCTGGTTTCAAATCCCAGCCATCTGGAAGTGGTTGACCCTGTGACGGTGGGGCGCACACGCGCCAAGCATGACCGCGTGGGCGAGGATGGGACCAGGAAATATTTGCCGCTTCTGGTTCATGGCGACGGCGCTTTTGCTGGCCAAGGGGTAACTGCGGAGACGCTGAATTATGCCGATCTGCCGGCTTATTCAGTCGGCGGAACGGTACACATCATCGTCAACAATTTAATAGGCTTCACTACGGTGCCCAGCGAACTGCACTCTTCGCGATTTGCAGCGCAGATTGCAAGGCGGCAGGCGATTCCGATCTTCCACGTGAATGCGGAAGACGTGGACGCGGTTCTGCGCGTTGGGCGTATGGCGCTCGAATATCGCTATACGTTCGGCAGCGATGTGGTCATTGACCTTATCGGCTATCGCCGTCATGGCCACAGCGAAGTGGACGACCCCACGATCACGCAGCCACTGATTTACAAGGCTCTCAAAGAGCATCCGCCGCTTTATGAAATTTACGCCGAGGATATCGGCGCGGAAGACGTGGAAGGGCGAGTGCAGGCTATCCGCAGCGAGTTGGAAGAAGCGCAGGCGAAAGCAAAGACGCTGAAATCGAAACCCCTGATGCGAACACTGCCGACGTATTGGGATGGCTACGTCGGCGGACGGTACAAGGCTGAATACGCGGTGAACACAGGGTTGGCGGCCTCAGAGTTGGCAGAGTTGGGAACGAAGCTGGCCACCTATCCCAGCGATTTTCATATTCATCCCAAAGTGAAAAAACTGCTGGAACAGCGCGAAGAGATGGGCCAAGGCAAGCGGGCGGTTGACTACGGCATGGCCGAAGCTCTCGCGTTTGCCAGCTTGGTCAAGAATGGTATTCCCGTACGCATGAGCGGCCAGGATTGCCGCCGCGGGACTTTCAATCAACGCCACTCGGTTTTACTCGACATCGAAAACGAGCAGGAGTTCGTGCCGCTGCAACACATTTCGCCGGGTCAAGCGCGATGCGAAATTTATAATTCCACGCTTTCCGAGGCTGGCGTGCTCGGTTATGAATACGGCTACAGCCGTGACTACCCCGATGCGCTGGTCTTGTGGGAGGCCCAATTCGGCGATTTCGCCAACGTGGCGCAAGCGATTATCGATCAGTTCATCAGCGCCGGCGAAGAAAAATGGGCCCTGCTCTCGGGTGTGGTGCTGCTGTTGCCCCATGGGTTCGAAGGGCAGGGACCGGAGCACTCAAGCGCGCGGGTTGAACGATTCCTGCAATTGGCGGCGCGCGATAACATTCAAGTGTGCCAGCCCTCAAACGCCGCGCAATATTTCCATTTGCTAAGACGGCAGGCTTTACGTAAATGGCGCAAGCCTCTCATCGTTTTCACGCCGAAAAGCATGCTCCGGCATCCATCCGCCAGTTCGCCAATCGCAGATTTTAGTCGCGACCAATTTCTGAATGTGCTACCGGACGAGGACATCCACGGGGCCACGCGGATTCTGCTCTGCACGGGCAAGATCGGCCACGAACTGCGCGAAGAGCGGAAGAAGCGCAAAGATGAATCCACGGCGATTATTTTCGTGGAGCAGCTTTATCCCTTTCCCGAAGCGGATTTGCTGGCGGCCGTCCAACAGCATCCCGACGCGCATGAAATCGTGTGGGTGCAGGAAGAACCCGCGAACATGGGCGCAATGTCGTACATCTTGCCGCGGCTGCGCCGGATTATGGGCGACCGTTCCATATTGTCGGTCAAGCGCTCGTCCAGCCCGAGTCCGGCTACCGGGTCGGCAAAGGCCCACGAGATGGAGCAAAAGACGTTGCTGACACTTGCGTTTGCCAACGGGCACTAACAATCGATCAGAAGAATGCCCGCCCCCGGCTACGCTACAATACCCGTGTGAAAACAAGCATATTCATCGTAGAAGACGATCCCGATATCTCCCGGTTGTTGCGCCACCATCTGGAGGCGGGAGGCTATGCGCTAAGGATGTTTTCTGCCGGAAACAACGTGATTTCTGAGGCGGAAAAGCAGCGGCCGTCGTTGTTCATCCTCGACATTATGGTCCCGGGGAAAGACGGGTTGGAACTATGCCGGCAAATACGCAATACAGCCGCGCTTGCCTCGATTCCGGTAATTTTTCTCACAGCCAAGACGGGGGAAGCCGACCGCATTTTGGGTTTGGAACTGGGAGCGGACGATTATATCGTCAAGCCCTTCAGCCCGCGCGAGTTGGTTGCCCGGGTGAAGGCTGTGCTCCGCCGTTTTGAGCGGCCGCTGCCGCCGACGCCGGCACGGGTGGGCGAAATCGAGATCGATCCCGGCGCCATGACTCTCACGGTGCGCGGCAAAATCATTACCGCAACCGCAACCGAATTCCGCCTGCTCGATTATTTTGCCCGCCATACCGGGCGCGTCTTCACGCGCGATCAACTGCTCGATTCGGTCTGGCGTGACACGTCCTATGTCACGCCGCGTTCCGTTGATGTCTACGTGCGGCGCATCCGCGAAAAAATCGAAGAGGATCCGGAAAATCCTCGTTATCTTCGAACTGTGCGGGGAGCGGGCTATCGTTTCGAGGTTCCAAAATGAGGACGGCGTGAGGAACAGGATTTTCTTCAAGCTGGCAGCCGCTTTCGCTGTGGTCATCGCCGGAGCCACCTGTGCCCTGGATCTTTCCATTCGCGATGCCTGGGAAAATTCCCTGCTCCAGCAGATCCAGCGCGATCTGGAACAAAAGACCGCCATGTTCGCGAATCGGGTGAATTCTGAGACGACTCCTCACATGGCGGCGATTGCCCGGGAAGTGGCCGCGGCTTCGGGAGCGCGCGCAACCATTATCGACGCTTCCGGCAAAGTGCTCGCGGACTCCGAGGCCGATGCCGCCACCATGGAGAACCACGCACAGCGTGCAGAGTTTGTCGCCGCCCTTCAAGGGCGGCTGGGGACGGACCGGCGTCGCAGCCGTACGATTGGGGTTCCACTACTGTATGTGGCGGAGCCCGTCTCCGGGGGGGCGGTACGCCTCGCCTATCCACTCTCGGGCGTGGCAGCATCGGTGCGGGAAGTGCAACGTAAAGTGTTGCTTGGTTCGGCTTTGGCGCTGGGCGTTGCGTTGCTGTTAGCCGCCGCTGCAGCGCAGATAATTTCCCGGCGATTACAACGAATCGTTGTCTTTGCCGAACGTATCGCTGGGGGTGATCTTACTGCGCGAATTGCCTCCACATCCAGCGACGAGATAGGACAGGTAGCGGCTGCCCTGGACAAAACCGCGCGTCAGTTTGAAGGAAACTTTGAAGCCCTGCGCACCAGCCAACGTCAGCTGGAAACCCTGCTAAACAGCATGCAAGACGCGGTCATCGCCATTGGTCTGGACGACCGCGTGCAATGGGCGAACCAGACGATGAATCGTCTTGTGCCCGGCCGCGCCCGCATTCAAGCGCCAATTATCGAAACTGTCCGCGACCCTGATTTCCTGAGGACGCTGCGTACCGCGCGAGATACGCTGTCGGCATCGAGCGCCCGCGCCACAACCATCGTCCCCGGACGCGCTTTCGACGTGACCGCTGCCCCCATGCCGGCCGGCGGGACGGTCGTGGTGTTACGCGATCTTACGGAAACAGAACGCGTCGAAAAAACCCGCCGTGATTTCATCGCCAATGTTTCCCACGAACTGCGTACTCCGCTTACTTCGATTCAGGGGTACACCGAAACTTTACTCGACGCCGCCACAACTGAAGACTCGCATTCGCGTGAGTTTCTGGAAATCATTCGTAAGAATGCTTCGCGCATGTCTCGTTTGACCGAAGACTTGCTGCGTTTGGCGCGGGTGGAGTCGGGAGAGCAGCGTTTCGACATCGGTCCGGTGATGCCGGAAGAATTGCTGCGCGAAGCGCACTTAAGTTTTGTCGAGATCGCGCGCGCACAAGGTATTGCGCTGGAGATCGAAAATACAGCCGCTGAGTCAGTGAACGCCGATTCCGAGGCGATCCATCAGGTATTCTCCAATCTCATCGAGAATGCGCTGAAGTATGCAGCCTCGACCGACCGCATTATTCTCGGTGCACAGACCAGTCCGCAGGGGGTGCAATTTTTTGTGAGAGATTTTGGGCCGGGTATTCCCTCCGAGCATTTACCCCGGTTATTTGAACGCTTTTATCGAGTGGACAAGGCACGCTCCCGCGAATCGGGTGGAACCGGCCTCGGCCTCGCCATTGCCAAACACATAGTGCTCGCCCACGGATCCACGATCCGGGCCGAAAGCGAGCTCAATCACGGATCTCGGTTTTTCTTCGTGCTTCCCTTTTCCGGGGCGGCTGTCCCAGTCGAGGAACACACTCGCTAGGACGCATATCCAACGACTTGTCCGCGTGAACTGGGGGATAAATTCATAAGACATTTACACGTTTTTAACAGGATTGCGGAAAACAGGGCTTATGCTGTATTCGTGGATTTGCATCTTAAGCGGCGTGTCGCAAGACTACGACGTGCGGCATCCCGGTTGGATCAGCAAAGGGCTATCCCCATGAATGCCGTTGGTATCACCACCCCGCAACCCGAGCCCGCGCATGCGCACTTAGTGCGCCGTACCAGTGAAGCTTGTCGCGTTGCCAAAGAAGCCGCGGCGGCTGCGGCCGAAGGCATTGCCACCGGATCGCTGCCCCTTCTCAATACCATCCGCGAGCGTGAAAAAGAACTGGACAACATCGATCGCGAAATCGACGCAGGGGTCACTATCGCGATCACCCACGTGACCGAACCGGAAGCCCGCGAATTGCTAGCCTGCATGAAATTCATGATCGGCCTTGAACGCATCGGTGATCTCCTGCTTAGTTTCGCCAGTAGCGCTCAGGCCGCAGGCGGCAGGCTCGATCCCCAAGACACGCGCGATTTGACGCAAATGGCAACGTTGCTTGAAAAAATGCTGTTGGACGTGGGTTCTTCGTTTTCCGTGCGCGACGTAAAAAAAGCGATCGATGTGTTGCGGGCTGACGCCGAGATGGATCGCCTTCGCAACCTGGTTTTCTTGCGGCACATCGAGAATCCTGAAAACCACCAGCGCCAAGCCAGTCTTCAAGTCATTTTTATGACGCAATCGCTAGAACGCGCGGGCGACCACGCGAAGAACCTTGCCGAAGAAGTCTGCCACCTGGTGAGCGGCCACACCGTTCGCCACGTTTTGATGACCTACGATAAGCCCATCGAACAGATGTTCCTGGACTGGCTGCGCCAGCGCGACAACGAACGCTGACGTCCGGCCCTTTCGGCGACACAATCCTTTACAAAGCTTGACGCACTTTTTACGCTGCGATGCGCATGGTGATGTTTAGATATTGCATGCGACCAATTCTCATGACCTCTTTAGCTGGCATGGCCTGTTAGTCTTTAAATGGGATAATCGCGAATCATAAAATTCTGAGTGATAGGAGCTGGAGGATGATGAGCAGTTTGTTCAAGATTTGCGCGGGCATCGGAGCAGTTATCGCGATGTCGTTCGCCACAGGCTGCGGTAGCAATGGCAATGCCGAATTGCGGGTGGTGCAGGCCTCGCCTGATACCGGCGAAGTCAACGTGCTGTTAAACAACAAAACCATAAGCAGCGACATTGGGTATGCGGGAAATACAGGGTACATTTCGGTGAGCGCAGGATCGCCAAATCTGCAAGTCATCCCTATTAATTCAAGCAACCCGATCGTCAATGAAACGCCGGAACTGGCATCCTCCTCGCAAACTACGGTTATTGTGGCGAACTATGCCGCCAACGTCGAAGGATTGGTTCTGAGCGACAACAACACGGATCCGCCGGCTGGGGATGTGCAATTGCGCGTGGTTAATGCAGCCCCTGGAATCAGCGCAGCCGATGTTTACTTCGTGCCTTCCGGCAGCAGTCTGTCCACGATTGCACCAATCATTACTTCACTCGGTTTCGAAAGTGCCTCCAGCTACGAAACGCTGACTGCGGGCACTTACCAGATCTTCCTTACAGTGCCCGGGACAAAAAACGCTTATTTCAGCACCGGCCAGCTTACACTGACATCAGGGCAAATACGCACAATCGTCGCGCTTAACAGCACCACCGGGGGATATACCTCAATCACGCTGGCCGATTTGAACTAGAGCGAGCGGCCTACGCGCGGTGGGAGAACGATCGACTGCTTCGGCAACGCGCCTCCTATGCATAACCCCAAGTCGACGCCATGAACTGTAGTCACCTGTAGTGTGCTTGACAGGCGTGCGTGAGAAAGCGACACTCGCAGCAGGCGCAAAAACCATCTATATGAGAACGGACGGGTCGCTTATACCGGGCACTGGCGTGCCACTTGATTCTGGCGCAAGATCGGCTTCTGCGAACGGAAGTGGTCCGATCGTCGAGATGGAGTGGGACCTCCAGGCTTCTTTGCAGTTGCTGGCGAACCGCGCCTGCTATGTGACCGGCGCCACGATGGCGATCATAGCGCTGGGAGAAGGTGACACGCTCATATGCAAAGCCAGCTCCGGCAAAACCGCTCCCGACGCAGGAACCCAGATTCAGATTGACGGTGGCCTCACTTCGGAGCTAATGGCTGAGTGCGTCACGATGCGACTGCCCGTCCGATGCGACAATGCTGCCAATGACGCCCGCATCAGCGCTGAAGAAAGCGCAAAGCAAGGCGTGGGCTGTGCATTGATTGTTCCTCTTATTTGCGGCAATGAAGTGGTTGGTATTTTTCAGCTGACGTCGGACAGGAACGAGGCTTTCGAAGAACGCGACGTTGCTTCACTTTCCCGCCTTGCCTCAGCCGCCCAAACGGCATTGGAAGACGCTCTTGTCAGGGTTGACGGGGGATTGAAAACAACGGATGCACTGGCGACCACAGATACATCGGCCCCTGCCTCCGAGCCTTTGGCGGCGAGGTTCTCGTCCCTTGTCTTGCATAGCGGCCGAATTCCTCTACCGCCATCTCGCATGGCGCAATCCCTGAACGATGTCCCCACAAGGCTAAGCCGAGGTCAGGATCTGCAGGGTTGCAAAGGTTGTGGCTTTCCAGTTTCTGCTGACCGGAGCCTGTGCATCGATTGTGAGGCCGCCGAAATCGCGCATGGAAAGTTTGTTGAGCGTTCCCCGGCTCTCTATCCATTTACCAGCGAAACGAAACACAGGAATTGGCTAGATGAGCATTTCTATACTATCGGCATCGTTCTGGTCTCGATTCTCACGGTAATTGTCCTCTTCTTGTGGGCCCGATAGCCTTTCTGATTTTTTATTCCTGAAATTGCATTTTCCTAAAATGAGTTTTCTGTTGCCTTGGTGCGTCATTTCTCAGAGATGGCGTGCAATGGAATGGCTATCGAACTCCGATGTACTAAATGCCGGAATGGAATCCGTAACCCACATACATGGACGACGTCTCCAACCCATTTCACGACCTGAGGTTACTGCTGGTAGGCGATAGCAAGGACGATTTTGCCTATCTTAAGGACTTGCTGGTTCGAGAATGCGAAGGGCATTTGCTGGTCGACCATGCACCCAGCGTCGAGCAGGCTCTCAACCTCATACAACGGGCAAGTTACGATCTGCTGCTCTGCGACTATAAGGCGGGCGGGAATGAGGCGCTGCAACTGCTGCACAAAATGCGAATGCAGGCTCCGGGGACGCCCGTCATATTTCTCAGCGATCATGTCAACGAAGCCGCCGTCAAGCGCGCGGTTGAAGCGGGCACATGCGGTTGCGTGCAAATCGCGACTTTGAGTGAGCCGTCGATCACGCGCGCCATTCGCGAAGGTATCGGAATGTATTGTAAAGAGCGCCAGCGCCGAAAGACCGAAGAAATGTTGCGGAAATTCTGGCGGGCAGTCGAGCAGACGGCGGAAATGATCGTCATCACCGACCGCACTGGCGCGATCGAATATGTGAATCCCGCCTTCGAAGCAGTCACCGGCTACAGCCGTGAGGAGGTCATGGCTAAGCCGCTGTCCATCTTGCAATCCGAGCAACAAGGGTTCGAGCTGTCGCAGAACTTTTGGCAATCTGTCTTTTGCGGGAATGCCTTTCGCGGTGTCGTGATCAATCGTAAGAAAAGCGGCGACACCTTCGCGGCGGAAAAGACAATTACACCGCTGCGCGACGCCGAGGGGCAGATTACGAACTTTGTCTCTTGCGACCGTGACATCACCGAACGCCGTAATCTCGAGGCCCAGTTGCTGCAATCACAAAAAAGGATGCCATAGGACGGCTCGCCGGCGGTGTTGCCCATGACTTCAATAATCTGCTGATGGTAATTGGAGCTTACGCGGAACTCATGCAGGATTCGTTGGCGGTTGAACATCCCTTACGCCGCAACGTTATAGAGATTCTCACGGCCTCACGGCGGGCTGCCGACCTAACCCGCCAACTGCTGGCCTTCGGCCGCAAGCAGGTGCAAGCGCTTCAACTACTGGACTTGAACCAGGTCATTCGCCAGATCGGCCGGATGTTGCCGCGGCTCATCGGCGAAGACATTCAGCTCGTATTCCTGCCGGGGGAAGACTTGGGCACAATCCGCGCGGATCCCGTGCAAATCGAGCAAGTGGTTATGAACCTTGCTGCCAATGCGCGGGATGCCATGCCCAAGGGAGGCAAACTCACCGTTGAGACTGCCGCGGTCACCACCGACGATATGTATTTGCAGAACCACTCCATGGTTCCAAAGGGCGACTACGTGTTACTCGCTGTAACAGACACCGGGCAGGGGATCTCTCGGGAACATATTCCCCATATCTTTGAGCCCTTTTACACGACAAAAGAAGAAGGCCAGGGTACCGGCCTGGGCCTGGCGACCGTATATGGCATCGTGAAGCAGAGTGGAGGGTTCGTATGGGTGTATAGCGAGGTCAATCAAGGCACGACTTTCAAAATCTACCTTCCTCGGGTAGCGCAGGGCGAATTCCGTGCTCGCACAGTACGAATTGACGAAAGGGCCTCTCTCAAGGGATGGGAAACCGTACTGCTCGTGGAAGATGAGGCTCCTGTGCGTACATCAGAACATGAATTTCTAACCCGTTGTGGTTATAAAGTCCTCGACGCCGCGAACGGGGAGGATGCCTTGCGAATTGCTCAAGAGTTCTCCGGCCCCATTCAGTTGATGATCACCGACGTTGTAATGCCTAAGATGAGCGGCGCCCAGCTTGCCGTTGAACTGGCAACGACGCGGCCAGAAATGAGGGTACTTTTTGTCTCTGGCTATGCGGAGAAGACCGTGCTTCGACACGGCCACATCGATGTTGCCGCGCATTTCCTGCAAAAGCCGTTTTCTCTGAAAGCGCTCTCCCGAAAAATCCGGGATGTCTTGAAAAGCGAAGTCGTCCCGGAACCAGCAGGCGCAATCGCGCACTGAATTCGTGCTGCATCGTCGCTTATAATCGCGATGGACGATTGCATGCATCTGGTTTCCCCCTCAGCGCCGGATCAGGACTCATCTCCAGATCGCCGATCCCGGCTTCTTTCACTCGGCATCATTGGCTTGTTGTGGCTGCTCATCTACGGCGCCGGCATATTCACTCCGCCATTGCTCGATGACGTCGATACCATGCACGCTGAAGCGGCTCGTGAAATCGTCGCACGGCACGACTGGGTGACCCTTTACATCGATGGCGTTCGTTACCTCGAAAAACCCCCGTTACCCTACTGGGCCGTCGCTACAAGTTACAAGCTTTTTGGCATAAGCAATTGGAGTACACGCCTACCACTGGCGCTGAGTGTGCTCGCTTTGTTTTTGGCGGCGTACGCGCTCGGCAAACTTGCCTATGGCGAACGGGGTGGCCTGTTCTCCGCAACCGCGCTTGCGACAACGATCGGGCCTTATATTTTTACGCGCTTTCAAATTCCGGACGCCATCGTAGCTTTATGGCTGACCTTGGGGTTCTATTTTTTTCTACGCGCAATCAGGGAAGAGCGGCCGTCTTTGTTTAGTTGTTGGGGATTCGCGGCGGCGTGCGCTCTGAATACGTTGACTAAAGGCCTGATCGGACTGGTTTTCCCTTTCGCTGCGATTGGCCTCTATCTTCTACTGACCGGCAACCTGGAATTTTTGCGGCGGCTTCGTTTGTTTTCGAGCACTCTTGTATTTTTGATAATTGCTGCGCCTTGGCATGTTCTGGCAGCATTGCGCACTCCGGATGAGGGTCCCGTTCGCGGCTTTCTGTGGTTCTATTTCGTCAATGAGCAGATTCTGCGCTTTTTGAACAAGCGCGTGCCGCGCGACTACGATACCGTGCCTCTTTTGCTGTTCTGGGCGCTGCTTTTGGTTTGGGCAGTGCCGTGGGTCGCATTCTTGCCGCAGTCGTTGCGTGACGTGCCAATGCGCTGGCGGGAGTGGCGTGGGAAGTTGAGCACCAGGCAGTCGGCGAACTTGCTGTTTGCCTTGTGGCTTGTCGTAATCGTAGGTTTTTTTAGCTTTTCGACGCGCCAGGAGTACTACACCATCCCCGCGGTACCAGCAATTGCACTGCTCGTCGGAGGCTGGATGCAGCGCGAGGAACGAGCCACCGCCGACAGCGCCGAGCGCCGCGCGGGCCTTCGATCATCATTCGTGCTGCTTATTTGTGGCATTTTGATCTTCGCTGCCGGGATGTTTTTTCTCCTCTTCTCGAAAACGCCCGCCGGGGGCGTGGAGTTGTCTGACCTGCTCAAGAAGAATCCGCAAGACTATACGCTTTCCTTTGGGCACTTTCTTGATTTGACACCACAATCGATGGGCGTGTTTCGCGTCCCCCTCGCAGGATTTTCCCTGGCCTTCCTGCTGGGAACTTTCTTCAATTGGCGGGCTCGCCGACGAGTGCAGGTCGGGCGAGGCAATACCGCGCTGGTTGCAATGATGGTCGTCGTGTTGGCTTGCGTGCATTCGGCGTACGCGACATTCTCACCAATTCTTTCTTCATACGCGCTCGCGCATTCCATTAATCGGCGCCTCAAGCCGGGAGATCTCATTGTGATAGACGGCGACTATGCCTCCGCTTCGAGTTTGAATTTCTATACAGGGGAGCACGTGCTTGTCCTGCATGAGCCCGCGGCAACCTTGTGGTACGGCTCTAAATTTCCCGACGCCCCACACGTGTGGGAAACGGATTCCTCGCTCGACGCTTTATGGGCGGGACCTGCGCGGGTCTTTATGTGGAGCGATCGAGAAGATCCCAGGGAATTGCACGGCGCTGTGCGCTACTTACTCGCCAGTAGTGGTGGAAAATTCCTATTCAGCAACCGCGCGGATTAGGTTGCGCCATCCAGCCCATCCAAGGCCGATATAATTCAAATTCATGTGCGTGGCGACCGTCATTCCAGCGCTTACTTCAGTGGCGTGGGTTCTTCTAGCCATTGCATGCCTCGGCACCGCAAGCTCCACGGTCTTCTTGCTGCTTACGCTGGCTGGAGTCTGGTATCACACTCATAAAGACATTGCAGCCCGCCAGACTTTGGACCTACCCCCGGTCTCGGTCCTCAAACCGGTTCATGGATTGGAGCCGCGGTTAAAGGAAAACATCGAGAGCTTCTATCGGCAGGATTATCCGTCGTACGAAATTCTCTTCGCCGCTGCCGAAGAAAGCGACCGATCTTTGGAAGTCGTTCGTGAAGTATCGGCTCGCTATCCGCAAATTTCCACCCAAATCCTCGTCACAGGGCAGCCACCTTGGCCCAATCCCCCAGCCTACTCTTTTTACCGGATGTCGGAGATCAGCAAATACGACATTCTCGTGACCAGTGACAGTGATGTGGAGGTAGGGCCCAACTATCTCCGTGAAGTAGCCGCGCCCCTCTTGGACCCCGCGAATGGCATGGTGACGTGTGTTTATCGCGGGAAAAACTTGGGCGGCTTCTGGTCTGCTTTGGATGCCATTGGAATGTCGGTTGAAATGACGGCTGGGGTCCTGGTCGCCAACATGCTCGAGGGAATGAAATTCGGCTTAGGCCCGACGATTGCCGTGCGTAAAGATGCCCTCGCGAAAATCGGCGGTTATCCCGCCGTGGGAGATTATTTTTCGAATGATTTCGCGATCGGCAACTTTATCGAGAAAGCGGGCTATAAAGTTGTGCTTTCACAGCATGTGATCGATCACGTGGTCGCCCCGATGACATTTCGCCGCATGTGGGAGCGCCAGGTCCGTTGGGCCAAAGGCACGCGCTACTCGCGGCCCAAAGGCCATTTCGGTTCCGTGCTGGTCTTTGCTATGCCTTATGGCATTATAGGGTTCGGAGCAGCAGAGATTCTGGGCTTGCCGCGACTGGCCGCATTTCTTTTGGGGACAGCTTTGCTCAACCGATTGATTGAATGTTGGGAAGTTGGCTGGAGAGTTGTACGTGATCCGCAGGCCAAAAGCGCAGCGTGGCTTTACCCAGTGCGCGATATGTTCGGTTTTCTTGTCTGGTGTGCTAGCTACCTTACCCGGCGCGCCGTTTGGCGAGACAGCCGGTACGAACTCGTGGAAGGGGGCCGAATTGTGCTCCGTCAATCAGGAGACTCAGCGAGTCTGCCGGATTAGTTGACCCCGCTCCAGTCGAAAGGAATCTCCTCTCCAGGAGATTGAATGGCCGGCAAAGCTGGAGCACCAAATCAATATTCCCAGAAAGTCCCGCAGCGGCAGCAGCCACATAGAACGAACGATGCCGGTGTCATGCAAGACTCGCTTGCCTGTCATGCAGGCCATCGCACAACGTGTGATCAGCGCAATGCCAAGTAATATCCATGACCACACAGCTCCTCGCGCAGCAACGACTGCGAGGGTGGCCCAAGGCAGCCCGAAGGTAAACAATAGTCCAAAGTATCCGCCAGGACGCGAGTCACGAATCGTGCGGGCCCAGCGCAGCTGATGGCCGAGGAATTCAGAGAACGAATATAGCGGTAAAAACGTTTCGACCACGGTATGCGATAACTCGATCTTGCGGCCGAGCGCAGCGATGCGGTGCCCGAGTTCATAGTCGTCGGCAAGATAGTCGGCAATGGCCTCGAACCCGCCAACAGCCGCAAGATCCGTCTTGTGAAATGCCAGCGTCGAGCCTAAGCCGAAGCTGAGGCCACCCTCCAATTGCCAGGCTGCTAAAACACCTGGAGCAAAATCCGTGCTGATGCCCAGAGATTCCAGTCGCGAGCCTAGAGTTCCACTGTCCACGCCGCGATAGAGGCACGTCACCAGGCCGACGTTGGCGTCGTCGAGCTGCGCAGAAATGCTTCGCAGATAGTTCGCGGGCACGCGAATGTCGCTGTCATTCACAAACAGGCGGTCGTACCGCGCTTCCTTCACCATCTGGGCCAGATTGCTGACTTTCGTGTTGTTGCCCAGATTTTGTTCGCAAAATACGAGGCGAATCGTCCGTTGGGGGAATTCCGACCGCAATTGTTGCACTAGCGGAATTACGGGATCATTGCGATCGCTGACGCCGAAAATGATTTCGTAATCCGGGTAATCCTGACGGCAATGGCTGCGAAAGCTTTCCAGCATCTCCGGGTCAGTGCCTTTCAACGGCTTGAGTATGGAAATAGGCGGGGACGCTATGCTTTCCTCGAGCCCATGTTTTGCGCGGCGGAATCTTACCGCGCTCCACATACACAGAAAATAATAGGCAACGCTGGTGCAGCTTCCGATACTCGCGACAATTGCGATGAGTTTGATAATGGGGATGCTCAAGCAATTTTAGTCCGCTCTGCCATGGTAGCAAGCGGGATGGAGTAAATCTGGATGAGGCAGAGGCTTAAAGCTAAACAGGGCGGGGTGGATTCCGCCCTGCAAAGTGGCGATTATTCAACCGCTTCTTTTTCCACGACCACTTTGAAGTGAGCCGTGACTTCCTTGTGCAGCTTGATGGGAATGGTGAATTCGCCCACGGTTTTGAGCGGCTCATGCAATTGGATCTTGCGGCGATCCACGTCAAAGCCCTTCTTGGCCAAAGCTTCGGCAATGTCCGCCGAAGTAACCGAACCGAAGAGCTGATCGTTTTCCCCCGAACGCCGTTGGAATGAAACCGAGACGCCTTCAAACTGCTTGGCCAAAGCCTCGGCCCCGGCTTTTTCTTTGGCGGAGCGTCGCACTGCGGCCGCCTTCATCTGTTCAATGACCTTTTTATTGGCGGCGTTGGCTTGAATAGCGAGTTTGCGTGGCAGCAGATAGTTGCGTCCATAGCCCTCCGCCACTTTCACCACGTCGCCGCGAGATCCCAGCGAAACGATGTCTTCCTTCAGAATGACTTCCATGTCATGACTCCCTTAATCTCTGGTTCAAAATTTACGATGCGCGACCGGCGAATGGCAGCAGGGCGATGTTGCGCGCCTGCTTGATGGCCGATGACAAGCGCCGTTGATGCGGCGTGCACACGCCCGTAAGACGCCGCGGGACGATCTTTCCGCTTTCGGCCACAAAGCCAGCCAGCAGACGAACATCCTTGTAGTTGATGGCGTCGATTTTTTCCGTGCAGAATTTGCAAACTTTCTTGCGGCGGAAGAACTTGCGACCGCCCGGGCCGCCTTCGCGCCCGCCGCCCGCTCCCGGCCCTCCCGGGCGAGGAGGACGACGTTCACCGGATGGCCGATCACTCATTGGACGATCACCCACGGGACGATCGCTCGCCGGCGCTGTTGCTCTGATTTCGTCAGTCATAATGCTCCTTATCAAGACTCAATATCGAACATGCAATCCCTGTAGATTTAGGCGCTGGCTGCCGGAGCTTCCGGCGCAGCATCCGTTACTGGCGCCGCGCTAGCCGAAACTTTGCGGCGCGAGTCGCGAATCGCCTTGATCTTCTCCAGGCGCTTCGTTTCCTCGTCAATACGGACGGTAATGAACTTGATCACGGGTTCCGTCACGCGCAAACGGCGCTCCAGTTCGTGAATGAGGCCGCCGGCTCCATCCACAGTCATCAGCATGTACAGCCCGTCATGGAAACCTCGCACCATGTATGCAAGACGGCGCTTGCCCCATTTCTCCATACTCTTAACGCTTCCGCCCGACGAGGTAACTGCCGCTTCGAGGGTCGAGACCAACTTCTCCTGGTCTTCTTCCGGCATGTCGGGACGAACAATGAACATCAATTCATAAGTACGATTCATTTAGTTTCTCCAAATCCTGGCTCACTACTTCTCGATCACTTAATCTTGCGTCTCGGGATTGCGGTTGAAGCGGTTCATCGCCGCCGCTGCACCCTCGGTAACGATTGCCTTCACGGCCTGGCTCACCGTATCCAAGGCCTGACTCACGATCTCCAACTCCGCTTTGCGGAACGGCGATAACAAGTAGCTTTGTCCGTCCGTCACCCTTCGTTCCGGCGCCACGCCCACACGGATGCGCAAAAAATCATTCGTGCCCACCGCCCCGATGATGGACTCAATCCCATTGTGCCCGGCTGAGCCCCGTCGGGTCTGCAACTTCAGCGTACCCAATGCAAAATCCAATTCATCCTGAATGACGATCAAATCCGTTTCGGGCCTGATTTCATTCTTATCTACCAATTCGCGCACCGATAAACCGCTCAGGTTCATGTAGGTTTCCGGCTTGGCAAGAAGAACCGGCTCTGAACCCAGTGTCAGACGCCCAGTCAACGCCCTCGCCTGACGATTTCTTACTTCCACACCATATTCATTCGCGATGTGGTCAATGGCAAGAAAGCCCACATTGTGCGGCGTAAACTGATACTCGATACCCGGGTTGCCAAGACCGACAATCAGTTTCACGCCGAATCAGAGTTCCTTGCCTGCTACTTCTTTTCCTTCTTATCAGCCGGAGCAGCTTCTTCCTCGGTCTCCTGCTTGCCCTTCTTGATGACTTCAGGCTCAGCTGGGGCCGCGCCTTCCGCCGCCACCGCTTCAGGTGTTGCAACCACTTCTTCCTTGATGGAGATGACGTGCGCTACCGGTTGGTTCGCATCCGTTAAAAACGTTAACTTGTCGCCGTGCGCCAAATCTGAAACGCGAAGCACGACGCCAAACGTCAGATGCGTGACATCGGCTTCAATCGCGGTCGGAATATCCGCGGGCAAGCACTCGATTTCGAGTTCGCGCAATATCTGCTCCAGAATGCCGCCTTCCTGTTTCACGCCGGCCGCTTCGCCTTTGAGGACGATGGGCACACTGACCGTGAGCTTCTTGTCCATGGCAATGCGCTTCAGGTCAATGTGCATCAGTGCACCCTTGATGGGCTCGTATTGCCAGTCCACGATCATGGCCTTGGTCTGTTCGCCATCAAGAGCGAGGTCGAAAATGGTATTGTGCCCGGTCTGCGAATGCAGAATGCGGGAGACATGCCGCGGATCCAGCGCCACCGAAACGGCATCTTTGCCGGCGCCATAGAGGACAGCCGGCACTTTGCCTTCACGCCGCACCCGGCGGGCATCGTTCTTGGTTCCCGGAGTCCGGGGATTCGCTTGTAATACGTTGCTCTCAGTTGCTGTTGCCATAATTTTGAGTCCTGTTTACAAAAACAATTTACTTACAGATGTTTCTTCGTGATTGGCTTGAATTGCCCGGCCAATCAAACCCGCGATGGAAAGAACCGTAATCTTGCCGCCGTTGCCGGTGCGAGCCGCGTCAGCTTCGGCGCTCAGCGGGATCGTATTGGTGACCACCACCTCTTTAATCACTGAATTCAAAATGTTCGTCACCGCTGGCCCGGAGAGCACGGCATGCGATGCGCACGCATAAACTTCCAGCGCTCCGTTTTCCATCAACGCGGCTGCCGTTTTCACCAGGGTCCCGGCGGTATCAATTAGATCGTCTATGATCAAGCACGTCCGGTTCTTTACATCGCCGATTACGTTCATAATTTCGGCAACATTCATTTCCACGCGCCGCTTATCCACAATGGCCAGCGCCGCATCGACCTTCTTGGCAAAGAACCTTGCCCGCTCCACACCGCCCGCATCGGGCGAAACTACGGTTAAGTTTGGCAAACTCAGGCGCTTAAAGTGGTCCACCAATACCGGCGATGCAAACAAATGGTCCACCGGAATATTGAAAAATCCCTGCAACTGCGGCGTATGCAAATCCACGATCAACGCCCGGTGCGCGCCCGCAGCCGTCAACAAATCTGCCACCAACTTCGATGAAATTGGGCTGCGTGGCTTATCTTTGCGGTCCTGCCTCGCATACCCGAAATAGGGAATCACCGCCGTGATTCGACGCGCGGAAGCTCGCTTTAGCGCGTCAATCATCAGCAGCAACTCCATCAAGTGCTCGTCCACGGGACGACACGTCGGCTGGAGCACAAACACATCGCAGCCGCGCACATTCTCCTGGATCTGCACATAGCACTCGCCGTCGGCGAAACGCGTTACCTGCGCCAGTCCGCGCTGCATGCCGAGGAAGTGACAAACCTCGTCAGCCAGAACTTCATTGGCCGAGCCGCTGAAAATCTTAAACTTATCGTCCATCCGGGAGCGCTGGGGCTTGCGTTCCACCTTCTCTTCAGGACTCACCGGCTTTTTTTCCGCTGCTGTCGCTAGAGTGGCCATAAGTTTTGCTCTGCACTGCAAAGTCTGGCTGGGCCGCTAGGATTCGAACCTAGACAAAGTGCTCCAAAGGCACTTGACCTACCATTAGTCGACGGCCCAGTAAGTCTTAAATTTCAGGCTGTAATACCAGTTTAATCGCAGAATCGTGCGCTCGAAACTAAAAACTCGAAACCTGAAACTTGCCCCAATACTGTTGCCGCGTCAGCGTCGTTGTCACTGCGGCCGGTGTGCCTCGCTTACTCAACTTTGCCGCGGCTTTCTCTGCCGTCGATCTATTCCGAAACAAGCCATACAAGGCCGATCCGGAGCCTGACAGCGAGGCATAAATCGCCCCAGCCTGCTCAAGCACACTCTTTACCTCGCGCAATTCGGGATATTGAGGAAAGACGACTCGCTCGAAGTCGTTTTCAATCCCGGTACGGACGAGGTCGAGAAGCGGGGTCTCGGCCCGGCCCCTGCCTTGTTTCACAGGGACACCGGATGACTGCCCACTCAGCCATGCAGAAATCATACGGCTGAATGTTTCAATTCTATCGGAGGGATGGGCCGCCGTCAATTTATCCCAATCCGCGAACGCTTTCGGAGTCGAAACCCCAATCTCGGGAGTCGCAATCACACATGGCATCGACGGCAAGTCCGGCAGGGGATATACCTCTTCGCCTCGTGCCACTCCCAAAATCGTCCCACCTACCAGAAAGAGCGGTAAATCAGATCCCACTTCGGCGGCGATTCGCAATCGCTCTTGTCCCGTAAGTCTTTTCTTTAGAGATTCTTCCAGCCCAATTAACGCCACGACCGCATTTCCCGAAGCCCCGCCCAACCCACCCTGCACTGGCAACTTCTTTTCGATTTCAATGACAACTCGCCCTTGCGCTTTCAGGGCTGCCATCGCGCGTTCGGTGATTTTCCAACAAGTGTTCGATGCATCCCGCGGCACGCGCTCGTCATTGCTGACAATCTCAATCCCCTTGCCTCGCTTCACGGAAACGCGAATGATGTCATGCAGCGCAATGGTCTGATACACCGTGCGCAACTCATGAAAGCCATCGGGCCGCGACGGCCCAATGCAGAGCCCGAGATTGATCTTGGCGAAAGAACGAACAGTTAGACTCATGGATGGATGATTTTACGCGGCCCCAAGCTCATTACGCTATTGGCACAGCCAGATCAAGTTTCTGTCAACCTACATGTCGACGGGATTCACCGTAACTGCGATCGCGGCCAAAATCAACAGAATCGCAAGCGTCGCGACGTGAAGGATGATGTGCAGTGTGTTTGGCCGGATGCCATTGCGGGCGGGCAGGAAGGCATGGGTGTTCCCGAACATTGCTTCATAGCGTACCGCGCGTGCCGGATCTGGACGCAAGAAGTATGGAATCCACCAGGCTTGCAATTCGCCAACGAATAAGAGCGCGTAGCTGATTGTTAAGTAGTACAACAACCAGATTGGATAAGGCTGTCCTAGGTAAACGCCACTCGCAGCGAGTGCGAATGCAAATGGTGTCGTGCTGATGAGCGTATCGCGAATGAGTTTGCCGCGCGAGTTCTCTTCCCGTACCGCTGTTACGTCGTTGAGACTTCCCAGCGGTACCCAATCATGCAGGGCCAGGAACAGGACGTGGAAGACCTGAAGAACAAACAGCGCCCATATTGCGACGGAGTGCATTCCGCGGTTAGACCATGTCCAGTCAAACGTCGGGTTACGACTTTGCCTTAAGGCCCGGTTTGCAAGCTTCTTGCAGCCGTTTAACTCTTCCTCTTGTACTGAATCGCGAACTCAAACCCCGGATTCGGGGGGAACAACTCTGCGACTTTCCTTAGTCGTTCAGCTAGAGAAGAAGGCGCGAGCAGAGGATAATCCCGTTCTCGCAAATCGTAGTAATCCACGTCGATATAGAGTGACAACAGATAAATCGAAATCGCGTCAGCGAAACCCGCGGTGAAGTATTCGTTTTTATATTTCTCCGCGTTCGGGCCGGATTCTGTCGCCAGTTTGCGCGCTTCCCAGGCATCGAGCGAAGTCTCCCCACGAACTCCGGCTTCGACCTGCTTCCACGCCAGATCTGAAAACTCGCGCGAAACTCCGGCTTTCTCCACTACAGCGTGGCCGACGTTGATAAAAAACTCAAATGCGACCGAAAATTTGTCGTCCATCAATCGCGTGGAGATGAATACACACTGCGATCCGCCCAGCTCAAGATTGCGGTGGCAAACCGCATTGTCGCTCAACGCCACGTCATAGCGGTCGGCAATGACGGTCTCGTCGCCCTGATTTACAGTAAGTGGAACGAAATAATAAGCCTTGCGTTCAAGAGCGCGCGCTGCTGCATCGGGCACCGCGGAAACCATGCGTTCTAATTCAGAAGCCGGCACGGTCAATTCGCCGGCGACGGCATAGCAGATTCCATTGGATGCTTGTGAGACGGGTGTCTGGCGGACAACGTCCGCCGGGGTGCGCGTAAACGCTGATGCAGCTTGGGACATCCCTTCATTTTAACGCAAGCCCGCTCAGCAGCCTGCAAAATCCGCAGCGCGACAGCGGCCAAAACCCACAAACCCAATCTTCGCCGCGTTACAATAAATGTGTGCCAACCGCATCTCCATCCTTAGCTCGCCCGCCTCACCGACCTTCATGGTACATGGTGCCCGTGCGGGCGTTCCTGGTGGCTTTTGCGCTGACCCTTCTTTCTTTCGCAATCTGCCTTTTCCTGGGAATTCTCGGAGTTGCCGGCGTGGCGCTGCTGCGGGGCGTTCATCCCAATATGACGATTGCTTATCGCCACATCGCTGCGCCGCTTGCCGCGATCATAGGGGTCGTCGTTCTGATTTCCGCCTTGATCATGGAAATCCGTCGGTATCGTCAAATGAAAATTCTTTCCGGAATTGAAAGAGCCAGCCGTTCCTAGCGAAAGCAAACCTGCCATGAAGTCGAACCATAAAAAAGCTTCCGCAAGTCCTAGAATCGCTATTCCCGTTCCACATTCCACGCGTCCCGATTACTCTGCGCGTTCTCTGCCGCAATATGAACACGCGGTCGCCATTGCCGGTGGTGAACCTGTGCGCATTCCGCTGGACCAGCCTCCCACTGAAGTGATGAAGCTTATCGAACGCTGCGATGCCGTGCTGTTGCCGGGAAGCAGCGCCGACGTGGATCCTGCGAAATATGATCAAGCACGTCATACCAAAACTGCCGATGCCGACAAAAAGCGCGACACCGTGGACGAGCTCTTGCTGCAGGATGCGTACAACATGCGCAAGCCGATCTTGGGGATTTGCTATGGCATGCAGATGTTAAACGTCTATCGCAGTGGTTCGCTTGTCCAGGATATTGAATCCCCGGTAAAGCATAGCGCGGGGCGGACCGTGCCTGTTGCCCACGACGTAGCGATCGAATCAGGCTCAAAATTGGCAGAGATAGTCGGCACAGCCGGGGCGGAAATACCCGTCAATTCCAGCCATCATCAATCGGCCGATGCCATTGGCGATGGCCTGCGTGTTGTAGGCCGTAGTCCGAAAGATGGCATTATAGAAGCGGTCGAAGGAACCTCGCCTGATCATTTTGTACTGGCTGTTCAATGGCACCCGGAACGCAGTGTGGACGATGACAAACCATCGTTAGCAATCTTCCGTGCGTTTGTGGAAGCGGCGAAAGAACGGCACAAATCGTTTGCAGCAGAATATGAGTCGGCGTAACTTAGTGCGCTTCTTCATGGGCCGGAGCAGTGTCGGGTGTATCAACTTTTTGCGCCGGCATGGGAGGTGAATCCGGCGGGGCCTGAAATGCTCCGGGATCTTTTCCAGCGAGCGCCACTTTCATAAAATCTATCCAGATGGGCAACGCCGCGCGCGCGCCCGTTTCCTTGTTACCGATGGTCTTTTTTTCGTCATATCCAACCCAGACTCCGGCCGTGAGCGTCGGAGAAAACCCAACAAACCAGGCATCGGTAAAATCGTTTGTGGTGCCGGTCTTGCCCGCGAGCGGCAATTTCATGCTGCTGGCGGCGATGCCGGTTCCATGCTGGATGACACCTTCGAGCATCGAAGTCATGGTCCGCGCAGTCTGGGCACTGACCACGTCCTTTACGTCGGGATAATCCTCTTCGAGCACGCGGCCCTCATAGTCCGTCACCTTTGTGATGTAACGGGGCACGATGCGCACGCCATCATCGGGGAAGACGCTGTAGGCGGAAGTCTGTTCAATAAGCGTAACTTCCGCAGCTCCGAGTGCGATTGGCAGATAGGCGGGAATGTTTGATGTGATGCCGAAGCGGTGAGCGTATTCGATCACAGTCTTGATCCCAACGCGGTCCGCTATCTTTAACGCGGGAATGTTAAGCGACTGCGCCAGCGCTCGCCGCAAAGTGATGGCGCCCTCAAAATTTTCTTCGTAATTGTGCGGCGTGTAGGGACCGGATTCGGTTTGGAAGGTGATGGGCGCATCCACTACGATGTCATCAGGCTTTGCCCCCTGATCGATGGCAGTCGTGTAAACGTACGGCTTGAAGGACGATCCAACCTGCCGCAGCGCCTGCGTGGCGCGATTAAACTTCGATTCGTTAGGGTCGCGTCCACCCACCATAGCTTTGATTTCGCCGCTTGCGTTGTCGATTGCGATGAGCGCACCTTCCAGGCCGGAATCCTGCTCCAGGCTGATGCGAGATTTGCCGTCGGCCAGCGCCAGAATCTTCACGTATACAATGTCGCCGGCTCGCAAAATATCTTGAATTTTTTGCCCAGTCCATGCCGCGTCGAGTTGAGTGAGTGTAGCGGAATAATGTGCAAACTTAATAGTGGCCGAACCGGGCAAAACCGCTGTCGCGAGCGCGTGCATGTATCCATTCACCTCGGGTTCGTCGTCCCAGTCGGGGTGAGAATAGTTTTCCAGTATGACCGCGCCGGTCAACACGTTTTGCAAATGGCCCTTCCATCCGTGACGTCGTTCGCAAGCCGCCAGACCATCGAGGACTGCTTGATTTGCGGTGCGCTGCAAATCCATGTCTAGCGAGGTATAGACACGCAATCCTCCTTCAAGAACCTGATCGCTGCCATATTTGTTCTCCAGATAACGCCGAATATCCTCGACGAAATAAGGCGCCAGCGAATTCGGCTCGTGCGAGAGCTTCAATTGAATGGGTTGGCTGCGTGCTGTGTTCGCTTCCCAGGCCTTGATTTTGCCGTCTTCCAGCATGTTGTTAATTACCAGGTTGCGCCGCTTCTGCGCCCGGTCGGGATGATTGATGGGTGAATAAAAAAGCGGCGATTTCGGGAGCCCCGCCAACAGCGCTGCCTCGTCCAGGGTGAGTTGCTTGGCAGGCTTGCTGAAATAGAATTCCGATGCTGCTTCGAATCCGTAAACCCCGTGTCCCAGGTAGATCTGGTTCGCGTATAGCGTGAAAATCTGCTGTTTGGTGAATCGCCGCTCAATCTGGACCGCGAGCAATGCTTCCTGGATCTTCCGGCGGAAAGAACGGTCGGGGGAGAGGAAAAGATTGCGCGCGAGTTGCATGGTCAGCGTGGACGCGCCTTGCACCCGTCCGCCCGATTCAATATCGCGGTACGCCGCCCCAGCGATGCGCCATACGTTGATGCCCCAATGACTGTAAAAATCCTTGTCTTCGGTAGAGATAAGGGCGTCCCGCAGGACTTGCGGATAGTCTTCGTACGAGGCGATTACTCGGCGTTGCAGTGCGAACGAGCCAATCACCCGTCCGTGATCATCGTAGAGCTCAGTGATGGAACTTGGCTGGTAACGCTCCAGTTCTTCAACTTGGGGAAGGTCTGTGGTGTAAACCAGCAGGAGTCCGCTTCCCGCGCCAATCCCGGCTGCAAGTAGAATAAGCGCGCCAAAGAGCAGTCTGCCGGCCATTTTTCGGGAAGCTACCGGGGCCTGCGGGGCATCTTCAAATATTGAATGCATCGACCTTAGGCTAAGAATAGCAGGGTCTTAATTCCGCAAATTGTCCGCCTCTCCGCGCGGCAAAATAGAAATCGCTCACCGCAACCTTCGAGCGATGAGCGATAGCAAAACCCAGAAGAGACGACGAGTCAATGCGCCTAGCTGGCCCGGTTCTTCAAGACTTCTATGGCTTTCTGCAATTGATCGTCCACCTGAGGGGGTGCCGGCTTCTTGTTTGCATCGTCTGCCGGCGTTGCGTTTTCATCCTCGTCGGGTACTGCCGATGAATCATCCTCGTCGGCCACCAGGACGTTGGGCGTCACTGCCGTATCCTGGATCGCTTTTCCGCTAGGTGAATAGTATTTCGCCACTGACAAGATCAATGCCGAACCGTCTTTGAGCTCAATAACTTTCTGCACCGAACCATCGCCGAAAGTCTTGTCGCCCACAACATCCGCGCGTGCGTTGTCGAGCAGGGCCGCGGCCACAATCTCTGCCGGTCCGGAGGTTCCTTTGTTGACAAGGACTGCGACCGGCAGGCTGGTTATATCTTTCGCGGGATCGGCATTAAACGCCTCACGTGGATATTTCTGTCCTTGCAGGTAGGTGATGGTCCCGTGATTCAGGAAAAGGTTCGCCGTAGCGATGCCTTCCGATTCTTCGCCCTCGGCACAATCGCGGAGGTCGAGAATGAGCTTCTTGACGCCCTCTTTTTGCAGGGCCTTGATCTTGGCCGCAATCTCGGCCGATTCACCCTTGGCGAAAGTGTCTACATGAATCTCGCCAATTCCATCCGCGAGCATCTTGTCGGTGGCGGGAGGAATGTTGACGACCTCCCTGGTAATCACCAGCTTCTGTGGCTCTGCTCTCCGCGCTCGCACGAGTGAAACGGTCACGTTCGAACCTGGCGTTCCGCTGAGCATGTTATGCACTTCAGCCAGCGACATCTCACGGGTACTTTTGCCTTCAATCGCCTCGAAAATATCCGAGGCTTCCACGCCGGCCTTATCGGCTGGCCCGCCCGGGATAACAGCGATCACCGAGGCGTAACCGAAGCGCTTGGAAATCGCCGCGCCGATGTCGCCCTTGGCCGTGGCTTTGTGCGCCTTGTAGTCTTTGTACTGCGTAGGATTCAAATAGCTGGAATTTGCATCCAGCGACTCGAGTAGCCCGTGCAACGCGCCGTCTGTTACTGCGGGGATATTGGGTTCTTCAACATATTCCTGCTGAACCCGCGAGAGAACTTCGCTGTAAACCTGCATCTGGCGGTAGGCGCCTTCATTACTACTGGACGCGCGGACACCGTTCATGCCGCCGACAATCACAAACAGCAGCAATGCCGCAGAGCAGGCGAGAATCGTAATTTTGGTTTTCATGGACATCCGGAATTGATCTGTAAGTCTATGGAAATCTATGAGAGGGCACCCTGCGCGGGTGCGATCACTCAGAGAATTATATCCCTTTCGATGCTGGAAAAGACTGCAAGGATGGCGCGAATGTACCTTCGGTAACTCTTGCCGGAACTTATGTTTTCAAACCTATGCAGGCTGGGCGGCTTCTTTCTCGATGGCTGCGAGATGGTTGAGGGTTTGTTCCACGGTCAAGGCGTACAAATCTCGTCCGATGCCCTCGCCAGATTCGAGTACTGACTTCAGGTAATGCCCGGCAATCTGAATCGCCAGGGGATCCGTGATTTCCGTGCCCGTACGCTTTTGGTATTCGACCCAAGCCGGTAGCGGCAGGGCAATCCAGACCGTGCGGCCATCCACCAGGAATTTTACGTCCACGGCGTCGGCATGTCGGGTGGCAATCGCCACGATGAGTGCCTGATAGACGCAATGCACCTGCTTCTTGGTCCAGCGGTCGGTAGCGGTAAAGTTGTCGTACATGGACGTTCAAGAATTATAGCGAACCCGTGACTCTTCGCAGCAATTATGATGGACTTGCGCAGATTAAATTCATGAAAAACATCGGAATTCTACTTTCCGGACGCGGATCCAACTTCGAAGCCATCGCAAAAAACACTGCCGGTGGCTCCATTCCGGACGCACGCATCGCCATCGTGATCTCCAATAAGCCTGACGCCGGTGGGCTCGAAATTGCCCGTGAATTAGGCATCGATGCCGTTGCCATCCCCTCCAAAGGCAAAGATCGCGAAAGCCATGACCGCGAAGTGGTTGCCGCGTTAAAAGAGCATAAAGTCGATCTGGTTTGTCTAGCCGGATATATGCGCTTACTATCGGCGTGGTTTGTGCAGCAGTTTCCACAGCGAATTCTGAATATCCATCCATCACTATTGCCGGCATTTCCCGGGTTGGAAGCTCAGGAGCAGGCCTTTGCCTACGGGGCAAAAATCGCTGGCTGCACCGTGCATTTCGTGGATGAAGAACTCGACCACGGCGCCATCATCGTGCAAAAGGCTATCCCGGTGCTCGATTCCGACGACGAGCATTCCCTCTCCGCCCGCATTCTCGAACAGGAACACATCGCCTACTCCGAAGCGATTAATCTCGTCCTCAGCGGCAAAATCAAAATCACAGGCCGAAGAGTCGTCAAAACGTAGCGTTCGCCTCGTCCCCATTTCCGGTATTAAACTGATAAGTCGTTAATTGCCAGGAGATTCTTATGTCCACCGCGACCCGCATTGATCCGCTTTCTTACCTTACCGACCAGATGAACGAACTCCGATCCAAAGGCACGCACTTCAAACTGCGCGTGCTCGATGATGAACAGGCGGCCGTCTGCACATTCGACGGCAAGATAGTCATCAATCTCGCGTCGAATAATTATCTCGGCCTGACCACGCATCCTCTGCTTCGGGAAGCAGCGATAGAAGCCACGCGCAAATATGGCGTGGGGTCGGGCGCGGTTCGCACCATCGCGGGCACGATGAAAATCCACATGGAGCTGGAAGAAAAAATTGCCCGTTTCAAGAACGTCGAAGGCTGCGTGGTTTTTCAATCAGGATTTGCTGCCAATGCCGGAACCGTTTCCGCCATCCTCGGCAAAGAAGACTTCATCATCTCCGACGCGCTGAATCACGCCTCCATCATTGACGGGGCCCGCCTGTCCCGCGCCAAGATTCTGGTTTACGAGCACAAAAATATCGCGCAGGCCGAAGAAAAGCTCGCCAGTGTGAAAAATGAACCCGGCAAGAAGCTGCTCATCACCGACGGCGTTTTCTCAATGGACGGCGACATCGGGCCGCTGCCCGCGCTCTGTGATCTCGCTGAGAAATACGGCGCCATCATGATGGTCGACGATGCCCACTCCTCCGGCGTGCTTGGCCGCAACGGCCGCGGCACCATCGACCATCTCCATGTGCACGGCCGCGTGGATATTCAGGTCGGCACGCTCTCGAAAGCCATCGGCGCGCTCGGCGGCTACGTTTGCGGATCAAAAGATCTGATTGATTTTCTCTATCATCGTGCCCGTCCGTTTTTGTTTTCGACTTCGCATCCGCCATCGGTCGCGGCCACATGTATTGCGGCCTTCGATGTTCTCGAAAACGAGCCTGAGCGTATGGAAAAACTCTGGCACAACACGCACTTTTGGAAAAAAGAACTCGGCCTGCTCGGTTTCAACATCGGCGGCCAGACCACTCCCGCGAGTGAAACGCCCATCACTCCTATCATCATCGGCGACGGCAAGCTCACCATGGATTTCTCCCGCGCCCTCTTCAACGAAGGCGTACTCGGCACCGGCATCGCCTTTCCGACCGTGCCCGAAGGCAAAGCCCGCATCCGCACTATCGTGACCGCTACGCACACAAAAGAGGAACTGGAGCAGGCTTTGGAAGTGCTGGGCCGAGTAGGGAAAAAGATGGGAATCTTAAGTTAGCTTACTTCGCCGGCGGCACATACTGCGCCGGCGGCGCCGCGCCCGCGCCAAAGAAATACTGTTCCATCTGCTTTACGATGGCTTCCTGATCTTCTTTGCGCGAGGGGTTCAGGCGGTATTCATTCAGCAGCATTTTGCAGAATTCCACCCAGCCATTCCACGCTTCCTGGGAGACATTGTCGTAAATCTTGCGCCCAAATTCGGTGTCGAAGGGTGGCTCATCCAGCCCCGGAGCGTTCTTCTGCAATTTCACGCAAAATACTTGGTGTTCCGCCATATCCATCCTCGTGACTCGGTTTTCCAAAGTATCTCACAGCGAACCGCTTGGCCAACTTGGTACTCACCCACAGCGCATCTGCCAAGGGCTGTGCTAACTTACCCTCATGATCGTCGGCACCGGCATTGACATCGCGGAAGTGCCTCGCATTGCGGCCTCCATCGCGCGCTTCGGTGATCGCTTCTTGCAGCGCATCTTCACCGAAGGCGAGATCCGTTATTGCGACGCCAAGGCGAACCGGGCTGAACGCTACGCCGCGCGTTTTGCCGCCAAAGAGGCCGCAATGAAAGCCCTCGGCACGGGGTGGAATTACGGTGTCCGCTGGCGCGACATCGAAGTCAGCCGCAAGCCCGGCGGACGCCCCACGCTTCTTTTTCATGGCAAAGCCGCCGAATTCGCCGCCAAGCTCAAGACCGCCAACATTGCTTTGTCGCTTACTCACACGGCGGAAGAAGCCATCGCCCAAGTAATACTCGAAAACTAAAATTCAATATCGAATTCCTCTGCTATGATTTCCAAAATGCTTAGGGCCAACCGCAAACTTCTACGGAGAAACGGTGCCTAGTCAGAGCCAGTTGAAGTGGTCTCAACTCAAGGTCGGAATCACCGTGCTGGCGGCCAGCATCACGCTTGGCATCCTTATCTTGCTTATGAGTGGCACCGGCGGCTTCTTCACCCGCCGCATTACTCTTCGTTCCTATTTCGACAATGCCAGCGGCTTGCGCGTCGGCGCTCCGGTCCGCCTGCAAGGCGTAGATATCGGCAACGTCTCCTCCATCCGCGTCGTTTCCGATCCGTCGCGCCGTGCGACTCCCGTCGAAGTCACGATGAAGGTGAATACCAAATATTTAGAGAGCTTGCGAAAGGATTCGGAGTCGGCTCTGTCTACCGCCGGCGTGCTGGGCGAAACCTACATTGATATCAGCAGCGCGCAGGCCCATGGCCCCATAGTCCAGAACAAGGACGAGCTCGCCACCCGCGACACCCCCGATCTTCAAGATGTCGTTCGCTCCAGCCAGGGGACGCTGCAAAATCTCGACGCATTAGTCAAACGTCTCGATGGCATCGTCGCATTTATTCAGAGCGGCCAGGGATCGATTGGCAAAGTCATTTACGACCCGAGCCTTTATAACCGCTTGAACTCGACCGTCAGCCAGTTTCAGAACCTCGTAGCACAGGTCACGGAGGGCAATGGAAGCCTGGGAAAGCTCATTACCGACCCGACGCTCTACAACAAAGCCAATGCCACAGTGGATAAGCTGAACCTCATCATTGACGATCTGAATGCGGGCAAGGGTTCGGCCGGGAAGTTGCTGAAAGATCCCGCCTTGTATGACAACGCCAACAAAACTATCGCCAATGTTCGCGAGATGACAGATAACATCAACGCCGGCAAGGGCACGCTTGGCAAGCTTACAAAGGACGAAGAGTTTGCCAACAAACTGCAAAACACCATCACCCGTCTTTCCAACATTACCGACCGGTTGGACAACGGGGAAGGCTCGGCGGGCAAGTTCCTACGCGATCCCTCATTCTTTGACAATACGAATCAGCTGCTGACTGAGACCCAATCCCTGATTCGCGCCATCCGTGAGAATCCCAAGAAGTACCTGACCATCCGGGTAAAAGTCTTTTAGACTAGCCCGTTCGTGCGCGTTCTAGCACCGTAGTGCCATTCCCAGAAATACCCCCTAACGATAATCTGTTTTTGAGCAGACTTCGGGGGAGGGCTGTTCAGGCGTCCAGACTCGAAAGAGTTTGGACGCCTTTAAACTTGCTAGCGGCTCCGGCTAACGCCCATGCAAGCGCTCCTGAAAGAAACTCAACAAAGGAATTCAGCATGACGTTAATTCTGTTCATCGTGGTTCTCCTGATGCTCGGATCGCAGATCCCCGCTAACGACCACGTCCCTTTTCGCCACTAACCATGGGGCCATCTGCTCATCAGGGTACAACCTCGAAAACGGTGCCGCAGCACCCACCGTTCGGGCCCCCATACTCGGTCATTCCGTAGAGATTACCCCTAGAATCAAGCACCACGCCCGCATTTGGCTCATAGCCATCGGCGTAAACGAGCGGGAACCAATTGAACTTCACAGAGCCATTTTTCGGGGAGAGTTTGAAAACTGTTCCGCCGCCGCCGGGCCCTATCTGCGTGGTGCCGTAAAGGTTCCCGACGGAATCAAAAACCAAGTCACCGTTCGGATAGCCACCGTTGGAATTTCCTCCACTAAAGCCATGAAGTACCGAGAATTCCCATTTCTCACCATTTGGCGTTACCCGAAAAACTTCCCCGTTTTCATTAAAGCCCCTGCCGTGCAGCACCGTGCCATACACATTGCCTTGCGCATCGAGTGTTACCGTGCCGGTCGGATTGCCGCCGTCGCCCTCCCCTGTAAAGGTGTGGAGCAAGCTGCCCATCCACGTGCCGCCAACCTGCGCTGTCAGCTTGTACACCGTTCCCGCCCCGTAACCGCCGCCATAATAGGTCGTGCCGTAAATGTTTCCCGACGTGTCAAGCGTCACTCCTCCGTACGGCGATTTTCCGTCCAGCCCCCCCGTGAAACTGTAAAGGTTGCTCGCAGTCCAAGTCCCATCCTGCTGGGGGGCAAGTTCATAGACTGCTCCGGAACCGTAGGTGCCTCCAAACGTTGTTGTGCCATACAAATTTCCATTCTTGTCGATTGCAACACCCGAAGACTCCGGGTCGGTGGCAATCTCACTACCGAACGTGTAAATCACCGATTCATCCCAAACGCCGCTCTGGTTCGGTGTTAAACGGTACACCGTTCCTCCGCCGTCATATCGGCTGGCATCGCCGCCTCCCTGGGTGGTGCCGTAAAGGTTCCCCGCGGCGTCAAACGTCAGCCCCGCCCAAGGATTGCATCCATCCGGCGCATCCAAGAACGTATATAGGATGGTCTCACTCCAAGCGCCGTCCTGGCCTGGCGACAGCTCGAACACAACTCCACAATTGTTCAAGCCGCCGTACACCGTCGTCCCGTATAGGTTGCCCGCTGAATCAAAAATCAGCGGCTGGAATATAGGGATGGATCCGTCGGGCGAGCCCGTGAACTGATGCAACACTTTTTCCGTGGGCGGGCCTACTGCCCAAGATACAGCAGTCAACGTTAAAATCGTTATAAGGCTCAATAGGGGTTCCGCTGGTGTTTGCAACTTAATAAATTTGCACTCTGCCATGGAGTTCGTATTGCTGTAGCTAAAGTAATTCAGCGCGCGTAAAAATATTCAGCGCGCGAGCGCCAAAAAGTATACATGTGTATTCAATCCTAGAATAGAGTCCAACGGCCTACACAAGCAGGCTGGGATCCCACGGTTGCTAACGACCACGTCCCTTTTCGCCACTAGGTGGCATGCGGTTAGGCCACTCGATGACCCGATCCTAAGTTTCGCTGCCGTCGATGTACTATGGACGCGTGCCGCCCTTGCAGCAAAACGTCGCGGTTTTCATCCACAAATACGCACTGCTCCGGCCCGGAGACCGTATCGGCGTGGCCGTCTCCGGCGGTGCGGATTCCGTCGCGTTGTTGCGGCTCTTGCTGGAACTACGAAGCTCACTTGGCATGGTTCTAGTGGTGGTTCACTTCAACCACCTGCTCCGCGGGGAGGAGTCCGACGGCGACGAGCACTTTGTCGCTGATCTAGCCCGCGAACACGAACTCCAGTTTTTCTGCGATCGGGGCGATGCTGCGGCATACGCGAGACAAAAGCATCTTAGCCTTGAAACCGCGGCGCGCGCTTTGCGTTATGAATACCTCTTCAGCCTCTTGCGCCAAGGCCGGATGACCCGAATCGCGACCGCCCACACGCTCGACGATCAAGCCGAAACTGTACTCCTGCGTCTTGTCCGCGGTGCGGGTACGCGCGGATTGGCTGGAATTTATCCGCTGAAAACAGCAGCCAGTGGCCAGTCGCCGGAGAAAAACGCAAGCGCAGCCATCATTCGGCCACTACTTGGCGTTCGTCGCCCCGAACTTGAAACCTATCTGAAGTCCATCCATCAAGCTTGGCGCGAAGATGCGAGCAATAAAGATCTGCGCCATACGCGCAATCGCATTCGTCACGGAATTTTGCCCCGGCTGGAGCGTTGGCTGAACCCATCCGTCCGTGAAGCTTTAGCGGAGACGGCGCACATCGCCCGCGATGAAGAAGCTTATTGGAGCCAGCAAGTCGCAGAAATCCTGCCACGCGTATGGCAGCAGGAACGTCTCACCATCTCCGAACTCCTGCGCCTACCGCTGGCCCTTCGGCGTCGCGCGATTCGAGCAGTCGCCGGATCGTTGACTCTGAATCTCGAGTTCAAGCATGTGGAAGAAATCTTAGCCGTCGCGGAAGGCGAAGCTCATGCTGCCGCTCTGCCCAAAGATTGGCGAGCCGAACGCGAGCGCGATTCCCTGCGCTTTAAGGCTCCTGGGCCCGCAATCGAAGAAGATTATGACTACCTTCTTCCGGTGCCCGGCCGCATCGACGTCCCCGAAGCGGCTGCCTGTTTTGAGGCTTCTCTAGTGCCGCGTGGCGGGGAAGATTATAATCCCAACGATTTGGTCAGCGAGCAGTACGCGACCATTGGACTACGCGTGCGAAACTGGCGCGCAGGCGACCGTTTTTGGCCGGCACACGCCAAATCGCCCAAGAAGGTGAAAGAACTCTTACAGGAGTGTCACGTCACGGGCGCAGAGCGAAAATTATGGCCGGTCGTGTGCAGCGGACAAGAATTACTATGGGTGCGTGGTTTTTCGGCCTGCCGCGGCGATTACAGGAGTGACCAATACCCAGCTGGCGCACGCGCTTTACTGATTCGCGAAATTCCCTTGCAAACCGGAAAATAAAAGCCACACAATGAAAGCCTCAAAATGAAGCCCTCCCCGAGGAACGCATGACACCAACATTGAAGCCCGGCGAACTGCGCACGGTCATTGCCGCCGACCAGATTCAAAAACGCGTCAAAGAGATGGGGCGCCAGATTTCCGACGACTATAAAGGCAAGTCCATCCACGCCTTGGCGCTCTTGGAAAACGGATTCATGTTTATGGCCGACCTGGTGCGTTCGTTCGACGTTCCCGTGACCTGCCAGTTCATCAAGCCTCGTTACCGCAAGCAGCAAGAGAGCGCTCCGGACGAGACTTTAGAAATATTCTTCAGCCACGACGCCGATATTCGCGACAAGCATGTACTGGTCGTCGAGGGCCTTGTTCACTCCGGCGTAACCAACGATTTTCTGATGAGTGACCTGCGCGGGCGTGGTGCTGCTTCGGTGAAGCTGGCGACGTTGCTTGATCGGCAGTCCGCGCGCCGCGTGCAATTGCAGCCCGATTATTTTGGCTTTCTCGTGGACGAAGCCTTCCTCATCGGCTACGGCCTCGGGTCGCCCGAGCAGACGAACCGCAATCTTCCCTATGTAGCCGCCACAAGCTGAACGTAATTCATGACTTAAGTCATGCTACGAAGTTCGTTCTTTTTCCCCCAAGACGCGGTAGAATAAAGTTCTACTTTCTGCCGGCATGCGGATGCGTCTTAATACCTGGGCCTGGCATCTAAGTTGAGTAGAGAATAGTCAGATTGGCCCGCCAAGTGGGGCATCACTGACGCACCAGGAGTGCTAGTGAATTCAACCGTCAAAACCGTGGGTTTCTGGGTAGTTATCGTCCTTTCAGCTTTTCTGTTGTGGCAGGTGGTAAAGACGGCCCAAGGCGGGCAGAAAGACAAAGAAGTTAACTTCTCGCAATTCCTGACCGACGTAGACCAGGGCAAGGTTAAAGAAGTCACCATCACCAGTCAGGAAGTCCGCGGCAAATATAGCGACAATACCGCCTTCCACACTACCGCACCCGTCAACGATCCAGACATGATCAAGAATCTCCGCGACAAAGGCGTGGAGATGAACTTCCGTGATATAAACGCGGGAAGCTGGCCCACATGGCTGCTGAATTTCGCGCCTCTTATCTTGTTGGCCGCATTGTGGTTCTTCATGATCCGCCAAATGCAGACCGGTGGAAACAAGGCCCTGTCGTTCGGTAAGAGCCGGGCGCGCCTACTCTCCATGCAGCAGAAGAAAGTCACGTTCAAAGATGTGGCGGGCGTGGAAGAAGCGAAAGAAGAGCTCAAAGAGATTATTGAATTTCTTCGCGAGGCCCAAAAATTCCAGAAACTGGGCGGACGGATCCCCAAGGGGGTGTTGCTCGTCGGCCCTCCGGGCACCGGCAAAACTTTGTTGGCCCGTGCAGTTGCGGGTGAGGCCAACGTCCCCTTCTTTTCCATCTCGGGTTCCGATTTCGTGGAGATGTTCGTAGGCGTGGGCGCAAGCCGCGTTCGCGATCTATTCGAGCAGGGCAAGAAGAATGCCCCCTGCATCATTTTCATCGATGAAATCGACGCTGTTGGAAGACATCGCGGAGCTGGCCTTGGCGGTGGTCACGATGAACGCGAGCAAACTTTGAATCAACTTCTCGTTGAAATGGACGGGTTTGAGTCCAACGACGGCGTGATTTTGATGGCGGCAACCAACCGCCCTGATGTACTGGATCCGGCGTTGCTGCGTCCGGGACGTTTCGATCGCCGTGTGGTCGTCAATCGACCCGACGTGCGCGGACGCGAAGAGATTCTCCGCGTGCACACCCGCAAGATTCCGATCGCAGACGACGTAAACCTCTCAGTTCTGGCTCGTGGGACCCCGGGATTCTCAGGCGCCGACCTCGCCAATATGGTCAACGAAGCCGCCTTGAGCGCCGCCCGGCAGAACCGCAAGGCTGTACTGATGTTCGATTTTGAATTGGCAAAAGACAAAGTGCTGATGGGCGTGGAGCGCAAATCGCTCATCCTGACCGATGCGGAAAAGAAAGTCACGGCATACCATGAGGCGGGCCACGCGCTGGTCGCAGCCAAACTGCCAAATTCCGACCCCCTGCACAAAGTAACCATCATTCCGCGTGGCATGGCTCTCGGTTTGACCATGCAGTTGCCAATTGATGACAAGCACAACTACACCAAGGAATATCTGGAAACCGAAATTGCCATCCTGATGGGCGGCCGCATTGCGGAAGAGATGTTCCTTAATCAGATGAGCACCGGCGCTGGAAACGACATTGAACGGGCCACGGAAATGGCGCGCAAAATGGTCTGCGAGTTCGGCATGAGCGAGCTCGGGCCGCTGACGTTCGGGAAGAAGGAAGAGCAGATTTTCCTGGGCCGTGAAATTAACCAGCATCGCGATTACAGCGAAGCCACCGCCATCAAGATTGACGAGGAAGTGCGCCGCATGATCGGTAAGGGCTACAACACGGCCCAGGGCGTCATTTCCGAAAACAGCGAAGCGCTAAAGAGAATCGCTGTAGCATTGCTCGACCGTGAAGTGCTCGACGCTAACGAGATCCGTATGTTGATTGAAGGCCAGGAACTGCCCAAGATCACGCCCCCTTCGAAACCCGATGACGGTGTGCAGCAGGTGCTTAAGCCCGAACCCGGACGCACGAGTCTGGCCAAAGGTGGAGATTACCCCGCGCCAGCGTAGTGGATTTATCTTTATAAATGACGGCGCTCCCGCGGGGGCGCTTTTTGAGTTCTGGTAAATTGTGCGTTTCAGGATCGGACCCCGCGCTCCTGGCCTGCCGCTTTCGCGCCATTCCACACGCAGCTCTGACCTTTTATTGTTAATCAGTTAATACTCTCGGTATTATTCTTGCTCCCTTAGTGGCATGTAATTAGACATCAAATGATGCTATAATTAGTGCTCGAAGGAGATTTCATGAGAACAACCGTTGCCTTGGATGACGAGCTTGTCCGCATCGCCCAGGAGTTCACTGGAGTTGCAGAGAAAACCGCATTGATACGGGAAGCTCTTAAAGCGCTCATCGAGCGGGAGAGCGCACGTAGGTTGGCTACTTTGGGCGGTTCCGAGCCTGGCTTGAAAGATATTCCACGGCGTCGGTCGCGGCAAAATTGATACTCGCGGACACTTCAATCTGGATCGACCATCTCCGTTCGGGGAACAAAGTGTTGGTCGAGCTGCTTAACATTGGCGGCGTGATTATGCATCCTGCTGTAGTCGCGGAACTTGCGCTGGGATCGCTTCATGAGCGCGGCAAAACACTCGCGATGTTAGATCTGCTGCCGCAAATGCGAGTGGCACAAATGAATGAAGTGCGTATTTTGATTGAAACCCGTCGCTTGTACAATCTCGGAATTGGCCTGACCGACGCGCACTTAATAGCGGCGGTCTTGATCAATCCCCCGACGCTATTGTGGACAAAAGACAGGTCGCTGAGGAAGGCCGCCGAGTCTCTCGGCCTTCACGCCAATTTGCCCTAACTTTGACCACCCCAAGCAAATTGCCCGTCCCTTGCGGGTTATAGCCAAATTTTTAAGACGAGTTCCTGCCAATCTGTGTATAATTCATGCCTGATTTGCACGTTATGAGAGTCGCGATAGTAAGCCGCGAGCATGCCGAAAATCCGCTTGCGTTGTAGCCCAACCCCCAGGAGATCATGTGAAGCACACTGCCAAAATTCGCTCAGCTTTCCCTTCTCTTTACTCTGCCCTCCCGCGTAGCACGGCGACCGTTCTCTTTCTATTTCTAGTCTTGTTATCAAGCGTCGGCGCGTCGGCACAGGCTGTGGGATACACCGGCATTTTCGGGGGTGGCCCCTTCTATAAAGATCCGGCGGCCATCACCGAGATCGAAAGCTCCGGTTTCTCCGAAGCCATTGTCTGGAGTGTCGAAGTCAACAGTGCAGGCGATTTGAATTTCAATGGTGAATTCCCGCTGACCTCAGCCGGTGTTTATGTCGGGAACCAGTACTATCCCAACTTTCCTGCGGACATGGCGCAATTGAAGCAAGGCACCGTAAAGCGAGTCACCTTCAGCATCGGCTCCTCGAATTACGGCGACTGGGAAAATATTACCGCGCTAGTTCAATCCCAGGGGACCGGCCCCAACAGTATTCTTTATAAAGATTTCGCCGCGCTAAAAGCAGCGATTCCTGCCCTGGACGCTCTCGATTTCGACGACGAGAATAGCTACAACGATCCCACCACGGTTCAATTCGCGGTCATGCTCGGTCAATTGGGCTATAAAGTCATGCCCGATCCCTACACAAATAACAGTTATTGGATCAATCTGGTTTCCCAGATCAATACCCAACTTCCAGGTACCGTGGATGGCATTCACCTTCAGGCTTACGCCGGCGGGCAGGGCAACAGCCCCTGTGTGAATTGGAACTTTGGCAGCGTCCCGGTATTCCCGGGTCTTTGGGACAAGGTCGACACGCCGGCTCAGGTGGAAGCCATTATGAGCGGCTGGCATGAACAATGCGGAATCATCGGCGGTTTCATGTGGCTCTACGATGACTTCGTGGGCACCGGCCTCGCAGCGCAATATGCCAATGCCATTAATACCGCGGTCGGCAACGGGACGGGCGGCTTTACCCTTTCGGGGCCGGGAACCACGTTCGTGGACCAGAGCGGAACCGCGACAGCCGTAATTACCATCACTGACCAGAATGGGTTTACCGGTCAGGTCACACTTAGCTTGTCCGCCTTGCCCAAAGGCGTGAGCGCGAAGATTCTGGGCACTGGCAACACGCAGAAAATTGTGTTCAAAGCCGGACCTGACGCGCCGACAGGATTCAACGATCTCACCATTACTGGCACGTCTGGCAGCCTGGTGCAGACGCTGCCCTTAACTCTGGCGCTCAGCGCCGCCACGGGCAAGAGCGGCTCGGGCGTGCCCGTTGATCTGTCGTCGGACTTTGGCGTCTATGGCGCCTATATCGATGGCATGACATATACTACCGGCGGCCTCGATGGTCTCGGCTACTCCTACTCCGCAAACCTGATTACCGCTTCGCGCGTGCTGAACGGAGTGCTCTTTGATTATGGTTCTCCGGACGTCCAGAACGCCGTCAGCGGAAGCGGCCAAACGATTCCTCTAACGCAGGGTAAATACAAAGCCCTTGCGCTTGTGGGAACGGCGGTGAACGGTAATCAACCCTCACAATTGATTGTTGTCCACTACACCGACGGCAGCAGCACGAAGTTCATTCGGAGCTTCAGCGACTGGTACACGCCACAGCAATACCCCGGCGAATACGAGGCCATTGCCATGGCCTACCGCAACTACGAGGATGGAACCAAGGATATGCGAACCTTCAATATGTACGCTTATCCGCTTATCATTAACTCGAGCAAGACCGTCGAAAGCGTTACCTTGCCCAATAACTCCAGCGTGATGGTATTTGCTGCAACGCTGGTGCCGTAGGCAGCAGAATATGAAATGAAGGCGGCCAGTAAGAGGGCCGCCTTTTTTATTCTTCCGTTGATTTCGAAGCGTTTACTTCTTCGAGAACATTCCTAAAATTTTGCTGGCCATTTCATCTGAGAACCCAAATCGCGCCTTGGCGCGCGAATAGATATCGACGGCGATCTTATCCATCCAAATGAGCGCCGATTTCACGAGACCGTCGCCGGGGCGGGACTTGTAATCCGTCGAACGGGCGTGCACATGAGCATCGTTGTCTACCGTGTAGTAATACAGGGCCAGACTCTTGCGTGATGTATTCTCAGGGCACTGTAGCGGGTCGGGGAAGCCATGCAGGGATTTTTCGTTGGTATCGAAAATCAGCGCATGGTTTAAAAACGGCGGATATTTGGCGACCCAGTGCTGCATCTGCGTGTCCCATAATTCCAGTGCTCCGCCCCATTGCTCCTCCCATTCCGGATTCAAGTACAGAATCAGATTCACCCGCCGGCGCCAGTTCTTGTGGTAATGGTGCATGCTGAAGTCGGCATGAATATTCAGAAATCCCCCGCGCGTGGATTGGTGCAAGCCGCCGCCCTCCAGCATGGCGTCGGGCATCAGTCCCTCAATGCCGGTCAGCTTCGAAAGCCACGCCACAAATTCGGGAGAGTTCAATTCGTCCACGAGCTTTCCTAACGCGGGAGGAAACGCGTCACGTTTGGCCAACCCGAGCTTGTTTTCGTTCTGGTGCTTGTAATGTGTCCACGCCTGCGTAGCAGGCCCGGGAAATTCGCGAGCGCATTCCACCGCAACATGCGGATGCACAAAATCTTCCAGCAGAATGTGAGGGCACGGGGCGTTGTTTCTATATCGCGCGTTCAGCACGGGCAGTTGCGCGGCCCATTTCTCATAGGGGAATAACAAACTTTGTGATCCAACCGTTGCTGCCACCGCCATGCGCCTAAACCTCGCTAATTAGGTTCCGTAACTCTTCTTCACGAAATGCTTTTTGAAGGCTTTTCGCACATCATACGCCCTATCTACTTCAGCTTGCACACTCGCACCGCGCGATTCTCATACGGGCAATCCAGTCCAGCCACGCCCGGCTGCTCCACGACTATCCACGTAACATGATACGCATCGCCGAGTTGCGCGAAGTCCCGTAATTGGAACTGCGTCCAATTCTGGCGGGCCTGGACTTGCGACCACCATTCTTCAGCCATGCCGGGAAACATGCTGACCGCACCGCTGTCCTTGCCTGCGTCCGCCATCATGCTGCGTTGGGCTATGGCCCGGAATCCCTGTTCATCTTCGCTCGCGATGTGCGAATACCGAGGATTCAGCGCAAAGTATGCGTCTTCTGGAGTGTTCTTCTGTACCCAGTCAAACGCTTGCGCCCACGGATTTTTAGAATCAGCCCGCGTCCACTCGACATGTCCGCTGTTTGCAAAAATGGCCCGCTGGGCGATAAACATTCCGATGCACAACGGCACAAATACGACCAACCATCGCCACACTCGGTTCTTGAGCACGTATTCGCCCAGGAACCCTCCCCCGAGTAAGATCAAAAGTATATAGAGCAGATGCAAGCTGCGCAGCGGTTGTAGCCTGGCTAGCATTTCAAATCTCGCCGGAATCGAAATCACACACGCTGCCGCCCAATAAATGAGGTCGTAAATGATCAATCCACGGCACAACCGCGCCAGCGTTTTTCTGTTTTTTTTATTGGCCTTTTTACCCATCCACCACAAAATCGGAATTGGCCCCACTATGCCCAGCCACTCATACCACGCCCACTTCAAGATGTAGTGAAACGGGTGTTCCAGCGCCGCCTGGTGGTAGGCCGGCGTGGCTTGCCCAAACCAATTTGCCAGCGGGCCTACAGCCAATAGCGCAGGCTTCTGCCATCGTTCCATCGCAACCATTAATAGACAAAAAGACGCGGCAAAGCACGCCATCAGCGGATGCACTGCCCCCGCAAAGGCAAGCCACAACACGCACCAGCTGTACCGCCTCTGCAACACGTTTGTGACCGCGAAAACCCCGGCAAACGCCGCCAGATTTCGCGGATTCACATACTGGTCCATCACGTATAGCGCGGTCCCAGCCACCGGCAGCGTCAACAAAGCTGCAACCAGCGCGACGCCCGCCCACCGGGCTTTAGGATCAGCGAAGCACGCGCCACTTAGCTTCCAACACCCCAGCAGCAGCATGAAAATTGAGCCCAACTGCCAAAGAATCAAGGCGTGATCGAGTGATAAGTGGCTCAGACGAACCGATGCGGCAATCAGATTAGGAAAGAGCGTCAAATGAGCGTGAGCGGTGAAAAACTCCGAATTTGCGACGAACAATCGCGAGTTGAGAGTCTTTTCCACTCCTGGCAGGTAAATCTCAGCATCTTCCGCGCCCGGGTGGTAACCCTGAATCGCAAACGCCGCAATCGTCAGCAACAAGAGCCGGAGAATTTCCCTTGGCCCAAAGGGATCGGTGGGGGGGTGCTCAATGGGCGAATACTTGTCCAAGTGTCTCTATTATAATGTGTTAGCGGTCCTAAACGGCCCTCGAATTGAATGTGCAAAAAATTTGCAACTGAGGTGTTAGTAACCTGCTTCTGCAAGTCGTCTTACAAACAGAAACACAGTGACATGATTCTGCTTTGCCAAGCTTAACAGCCGCAAGCAAGAGAATGCCACCGGTGAGTGTGGTCTGAGCCGAGCAGGGCGTGGGATCCGCCTTGCTAGGCTCAGCCAATAATGAGAAACGATTGGCGACGGCGTGTTGGGGAGACAGCAGGCCGTCGCCAGCGTTCTCTCAGAACGTTGGGAGCTCTATTTATCGTTCTTCATAGCCCAACCGTCCTCCTGTAGCGCCCGGTTCCCCGAGGAACCGGGCTTTTTCTTGTTCCGTATTTCCATTTCGGCTTCCTGCGATTGCACCGTCTTTTGCTAACGCGTAGCATCTAAAGAACATGTCCACGGTGACTACTGGCGCGCCGGCGCGGCGTCCTCCCACGCTGGTTTTCGGGGAAATTTTCAGTTTCGCCTATGACACCTTTTGCAGCAATAAGGTGCGCTTCATGCTTACGGCGCTGGGTATGGTCATCGGCACGGCATCGCTCATTCTGGTCGTGACCATCGGATTGACCGGTAAGCAGTACGTTCTCAATCAGATTCAATCCATTGGCGCCAATCTCATTTATGTCGAATATGAAGGCGGCGGGCAGCGCAACGTCACACCCGATCAGCTTACGATCGAGGATGTAAAAGCCGTCATGGAGCAGGTGCCCGGCGTGGCTGCGGCATCGCCCGTGGTTCCGCTCGACGATCGTATTCCCATCGGCAATGGCAAGGAACGCGATGTCCGGATTCTCGGTGTGTATCCCGACTATCTCAATGTCCGAAACCTCGTTGTCATTTCGGGCCGATTCTTTGACGCGCAAGACGAGCAGGCCCACAACAAGGTCGGCCTCATCACGCAAAAGCTGGCCGAAACGCTCTACGGCAACACGGACAACGCCGTCGGTAAAGTCATCAAGCTTAGCGGCCTCCCTTTCACCGTCATCGGTACGTTCCGCGAGCGCGTAAACACCTTCGGCCAGTCGGAAGTGATCGATAACACCATGGTGATCCCCTACACGGTGAGCCGCTATTTCACGGATACGCGCTCGGTGAAGCAGATTTATTTTTCCGCGACCGACCCGGCCATGGTCGTTCCGGTTACCGAGCAAATTCGTAAAGTCATTCAGTCGCGCCATCGCGCCGAGTCCGTCTATACGGTCAGCAATCTCACAGAACTCGTCTCTGTCGCGGAAAAGACCGCCAACGCCCTGACCATGGTTTTATTGCTCGTTGCTGCCGTAGTGTTGCTGGTCAGCGGCATCGGCATCATGAACATCATGCTGGCCACGGTGAGCGCGCGCATCCGCGAAATCGGGATTCGCAAAGCCCTCGGTGCCACCAACCGCGAAATCCGCTTTCAATTCTTGTCGGAAGCTATTTTCATTTCGGTTGGCGGCGGATTAATTGGCGTGATTATTGGACTCGCGATTCCATATTCAGTCCGCTTTCTTACCGAATACCGGCTGCCCATCTCCGGCATATCCGCCATTGTGGCGATTTTGGTGTCATCACTGGTGGGAATTATCTTCGGCACCGTCCCTGCCACCCGCGCCGCGAAACTAGATCCGGTGGAGAGCCTCAGATACGAATAAGTCTGCACAGGGCAGATAACTTCATTTGCCCGGTTGGGAACAGTCCCGCAAGTCTACGCAGGCTGGCGTTCCTACTCCAGTGAGCGGAAGTGACTGCGGATTGTTAGGCGCGTTGTCCAGGACAATGACGCTCCCGTTCGCCCTACCCGGAGCCGATGGCTTAAATGTCACACTTATACTGCAACTGCCGCCTACCGGCAGGGACTTGCCACAGTTATTACTCTGGAGAAAATCACCGCGGTCTGTCCCATGGATCGTGATGAGCATGATAGTCAAAGTGGCGTTGCCAATGTTCAGTAAAGTCGAGGTTTGCGGAGAACTTGTCGTCCCAACCGCTTGCTCCCCGAAGTTGAGGCTGGTCGGATAAAGCGAAACAGTGGGCCCTAGGACAACCTGGTACAACTCAGGTGACAGGCTGCCGTTAAAATTTGCATCCCCGTTGTAAAACGCTGTGATTATGTCTGTCCCCGCTGCCAACGTGGAAATCGTCAAGGTCGCAACGGCGTCGCTGTTGAGATTGGAAGTGCCTATTAATGTGGAGCCATCGTAGAAGCTAACTGTGCCCGTGGGTGTGCCTGCGCCGCCTGGCATCACCGTTGCAATGAAAATCACCGGTTGGCCATACTTAGACGGATTCAATCGGGAGTACAGCTCAGTGAATGTAGGCTCTTTGGGGGGCTTGATAAGTAGGGGAAACGTTCTGCCGAAGTTATGGTTTTCGCTGCTGGTCAAAATGCTTGCGGCTAATAAACGACCATTCACGTGTTCCGCAAGAAGGACAGGAGGCGTACCCCGCTGACTGATATGGGAATCTGCATCGGTTTGTCCGAATGCACTAGAGGCCATCAGGATTAGCATCGGGCAGAAAACGAGAAATCGCCTCACGGAAACCACCTTTCAGTGCGTGAAGGCCGAGACACTGGGACATAAGCATTCTCTGCTCGAGTTTCCGTAGCCGTCAAGGTACGCGCCAACGAGCGTTTTCGCGATTTCTTGGTGGCCATCTTCTTGTATTCGTGTGTCTTTGGCCATTTACCAAAAGGGGTACCAGAAAGATTTACGAAGGTTCACACGGGACTTCGTGATTTTTCTCTGCGCTTTCTGCGGTAAAAAAGGCTTACTTTGCTTCCCCCACCCGCGTCTGGTCTGTCATCCAATTCACTTCCCAGCCCTTTCCGCCGTCATCGGAGTAGGCCTGCTCAAAATGCGGCTTTTTGGTATTAGTCTCCGACCAGATAAAGCGCACAATGACGCTCTTGCCCTTCCACGTATCCATCGCATAAAACTCACCGTGTCCGTTCTTGAATTCCCCAATTTGTGGCGGATCAAGCGTGCCGTTCCTGGCATTGGCCCAATACAATCTCCACTCATGCGTGTCCGGATTGTAGAGGCGCAACGTCAGCCCTTCAATGTGGCCGGTTGCAGCGCTGTCGGTCTCGAACTCTTCGATCTGCGAACGGCCCTCCCATACTTTGCGCGTTTCGGATGTGCCATCAAAATCCACCCACGTCGTGGATCCCGCCAACCTATCCTGAAGCCGCTTTAAATGAATATTCCAGCGCCCCAGCTCAAAATCGAAATCGTGCTGCCCTTCGCCAAAAGTCCCAGTCGGATTTGAAGCAGGCAACATTCCCACCCGCGTATCGTCGGCAATCCAATTCACTTCCCAGGTCTTGCCGCCATCATCGGAGAACGCCTG